>Ga0256843_1002992_pt1 | contig 12005 bp, 14 predicted proteins | sample AlvinellametaG_FD_191572 | JGI IMG/M metagenome (GOLD analysis project Ga0256843, IMG submission 191572) | Pompeii worm associated microbial communities from hydrothermal vent at the East Pacific Rise, Pacific Ocean - Alvinella | ecosystem: Host-associated > Annelida > Integument > Unclassified ... | reverse complement strand
CATCCAAAAAGACAAATCTATCTGCCTTTCTGAACTTTGGTGATATAGTTTTTTCATCTTTGTTTAAAGGTATAAGTATCATATTAGTTATCCAATTTCAATACTGCCATAAATGCTTCTTGAGGTACATTAACCTTACCTATAGCTTTCATTCTTTTTTTACCCTCTTTTTGCTTCTCTAAAAGCTTTCTTTTACGGGTGATATCCCCACCATAACACTTGGCAGTTACATTTTTACCCATAGACTTGACATTGGTTCTAGCTATGATAGTGTTGCCTATACTAGCTTGGATAGCTACTTCAAAGAGTTGTCTAGGTATAAGCTCTTTGAGTTTCTCAACAAATGCCAAACCTCTGCTTCTAGCTTTGTCTCTAGGTACGATGATAGAGAGTGAATCTACAACCTCACCTGCCACACGGATATCTAGTTTGACTAGATCTCCAGGTCTAAACTCGATAGGCTCATAGTCAAAACTCGCATACCCTTTGGTTACAGTTTTGAGTCTGTCATAAAAGTCCATCACTATCTCATTCATAGGTATATCATACTCCATCAAGACTCTTGACTCATTTAGATAATCCATCTTGACTTGCACCCCTCTTCTATCATTGAGAAGTTTGATAAGATTTCCTACAAACTCTTGAGGTGTTAGTATGGTAGCTTTGACATACGGCTCAAATATAGTATCTATCTTTTGTACTTCAGGTAACTCTGAAGGATTTTGTATCATAACCTCTTCACCATCAGTTTTGAGTACACGATATACAACAGTTGGTGCAGTAGCTATAAGGTCTAGGTTAAACTCTCTCTCAAGGCGTTCTTTAACCACTTCCATATGAAGCATACCCAAAAAACCTACCCTAAAACCACTTCCCAAGGCTGAAGATGACTCAGGCTCATAACTAAGTGCTGAGTCATTTAGCTTTAGTTTGTCTAGTGCATCTCTAAGGTCTTCAAACTTATCTGTTTCTATAGGGTATATACCTGCAAAAACAAATGGCTTAGCTGGTTCAAACCCACTGATGGCTTCTGCTGTAGGGTTTTTGGCATCTGTGATAGTATCACCTACTTGAAGCCCCTCTACAGTCTTAAGCCCAGTTACTACGATACCTACTTCACCTGTAGATATCTCAGTAGTTTTGATAGGCTTGATAGGGTTTGGATACATCAAATCTAACACTTGATGCTCCTCTTTTGTACCCATGATTTTGATCTTTTGACCTTTTTTGATGTTACCTTCAAAAACTCTAACAAGTGCCAAAGCACCAAGATAGTTGTCAAACCAGCTATCATATATCAAAGCTTTTGTTGGTGCTTCTTCATCACCTTGTGGTGCTGGGATTCTTTCTACTATCGTATCGATAAGCTCTTTGACCCCTACTCCAGTCTTGGCAGATACCAAGTTATGTTCTGTAGCATCTATACCGATAGCCTCTTCAAGCTCAGTTAGTACCCTATCAGGATCAGCAGCTGGTAAGTCTATCTTGTTTACTACAGGGATAAGTTCAAGATCATTTTCTATAGCTATATATACATTGGCTATAGTTTGAGCCTCTACTCCTTGTGCTGCATCTACGATGAGCAATGCTCCTTCGCAAGACGCCAAAGAACGGCTAACTTCATAAGAGAAGTCAACATGGCCTGGAGTATCTATGAGATTGAGGATATAATGCTCACCATCTTTTACATAATCAAGTCTAACAGATTGAGCCTTGATAGTGATACCTCTTTCTTTTTCGATATCCATAGTATCCATCACTTGTGCTGACATTTGCCTATCACTTACTGCCCCACACTCTTGGATGATTCTATCAGCCAAGGTTGATTTACCATGGTCTATGTGTGCGATAATAGAAAAGTTTCTTATATTACTTTGTGGTACTTTTTGTGCCAAAGTTATTCCTTAAGATTTATTTGATATCAAACAGTGAGTTTACACTCTCATTGTTATATACTCTTCTGATAACTTCACCAAGCATCTTGGCAGTTGAAAGTACAGTTATTTTGGATGATTCTTTTGCCATTGGGATAGTGTTTGATACTACTAGTTCATCTAATTCACCATTTTCTATCCTCTCATAAGCAGGACCTGAAAGTACTGGGTGAGTACAACAAGCCATCACAGATGTAGCTCCTAACTCTTTGAGTGCTTTTGCCCCCTTAACCATAGTACCTGCTGTATCTATCATATCATCTATCAAGATAACATCTTTGCCTTTGACATCACCAATAACATTCATCACTTCAGCTACATTGGCTTTCTCTCTTCTTTTATCTACGATAACCATATCAAGCCCTAATTTACTAGCAAAGTATCTAGCACGGGCAACTCCACCGATATCTGGTGAAGCGATGATTGGGTTTGCAAAGTTTTTAGCACGGATATAATCCATAAATAGTATAGCACCATACAAGTTATCTACTGGTATATCAAAAAACCCTTGGATTTGTGATGCATGTAAATCTATAGTAACCATCCTTGTGATTCCTGAAGTCTCCATCAAGTTTGCTACAAGTTTAGCTGTGATTGGCACTCTAGGTGCTGCTTTTCTGTCTTGTCTAGCATATCCATAGTATGGCACTACTGCTGTGATGGATTTGGCACTTGATCTTTTAAGTGCATCTGTCATGATAAGAAGTTCCATCAAGTTTGCATTGGCAGGAGCACATGTAGGTTGGATGATAAATACATCTTTACCTCTAACACTTTCAGCTATTTGTACATTTATCTCTCCATCTGAGAAACGATTGATAGTAGCATGAGATAGTGGCATCTCAAGATAATCAGCTACTTCTTTAGCAAGTTGTGGGTTTGAAGTTCCAGAAAAAAGCATATATCCGCTCATAGTTGTACCTTTTCGAGTATTTTTATGATGATATTCTACCTCAAATAGTATAAAAAGGGGATTTAAAGCTATCAAGTACTAAACTATGTTAGCAAAAATCAAGTAGGACTTTATAATAGTATATGATAAGAAAGATATTTAAAAAGCAAAACAACAAACCAAGCAAGATAGATAAACTGTTAGATAAGTACAATCTACCTCGTGCTTACTTTGCCAAAAATCGTAAATCCATCACTAGAGGTATCTCTATAGGTGCCTTTTGGGCTTTGATACCTATGCCTATGCAAATGGCTGGAGTGATGGCTGTCACTCCTTTTGTGAAGTTTAATGTACCTATAGCTATAGCTGTTGTTTGGCTTAGTAACCCTATCACATATCCACCTATGTTTTATATAGAATATGTCACAGGCAACTGGCTACTTGGTCGTGACTCTTTGGCAAATATAGAGCTATCTATGGAGTGGTTTAAAGCCAACTGGGATTTGATAGCTACTTCTATGTATACAGGAGCTTTATTTTATGCTACAGTAGTTAACTTCATCATGTATCATGCACTAAACTGGCTATGGATAAGGTCTGTAAAAAAACATCAAGAGAGAAAATCAAAAAAAGGAAACAATTTATGAAAAAAATCATACTAACTGGGCTTTTAAGCCTAACATCACTTATCGCAACGGATTATGTACTACAGATAGACAATCAACCATTTAGTATATCTACAGATAAAACAACTACGATAAAACTAAACAACAAAATACATCAAGTAAAACTTGTAAAAAAAGATATCCAAAAATATACAGGTAAATATATCAGCTTTGATTATCTATCATCTATACAACCAGCAATCCAACAAATCAATCCTCAAGTATCACAACTTATGATGGCAACACCACTAGGCTCTGTAATCTTGGTACAAGAGTATGATATAGGAAATATCCCTGCTGATACTATTTACAATATAATGAAACAAGAGTTATCAGCAGACTATAAAGCTAATCCACGCAAATATACTATATCTAGTAACAAAAAGATATCTAAAGTTTTACATGATGGAACTAAACTAGAAGGTATCACATATACAGTACACAATCTTGAAGAAAATCATATCGAAAACACTACAAGTTTATACTTCATAACAAAAAATAATAAGTCAGTTTTTGTAGCTACTGTCATATCAAACTCTACTGCTGATATAGCCGATAAAAATATCAACAATGTTTTAGAACTATTTTGGAAGACATTGGAGATACATCTATAAATCTTAACTAACCTATGTCAAGACCATCCCAAAACTCATCATAGTCTAGGTTGGTCATGGCATTGTCATCATACAAGCTTTGTTCCATAAGCTTTTGTTGCTCTTTTGCTAGATAGTCTTCTATAGCCTCTTGCACCATAAGATTGATGTCTTTATGTAGTATCTTAGAAAATGCAACTAAATCATCTATAGTACTTTGTGAAAATGTTATATCAATTTGTGGATTCATCTTTATGTACCTTTTGAACAAACTCATTTGCAAGTATAGGCTTACAGTATAGATATCCTTGTATTGTCATACCTTTAAACATCTTTATCAAATCATCTTCAGAGTACTCTTCAACACCTTCAACTATAACTTTCATATCCAGTGTACTTGCCATATCTATGATGGATTTAAGAAGTAAAAACTTTTTAGTCTCTTTATCAATACCTGTTACAAAAGACCTATCTATCTTGATATAATCAATTGGAAGATTGATAAGATAACTCAAAGATGTATGTCCAGTTCCATAATCATCTATAGCTATATTGATACCTAAGTTTTTCAACTTTTTTAATAGATTTGCAAAGTTGTCTATATTGTACGAAAGAGTATCTTCCATTATTTCAAATGTAAGATTTTTACCTTTTAGATTATAACTATCAAGTAAAAACTCAACTGTATCATAAAAACTTTTTTCCATCAAAACTATAGGAGAGATATTTACAGATACACTAAAATCATCTATTCCTTCAGCCTCTAATCTCTCAAACATTTTTGAAGCTTCTATAATAAGTTTGATAGTAAGTGGGCCTATCATACCACTTTTTTCAGCTAGTGTAATAAATATAAAAGGAGAAATATATCCATATTTTGGATGATTCCACCTAGCAAGCATCTCCGCACCTACAAACCCTTCTTTATCATGAGAATACTGCCCTTGATATACAAAATATATCTCACCACTATCTATAGCAGCAGGTAAATCTTTCATAAGCTCTATCTCTTTTTTTAAAGATTCATCAGTTAAAAGCTTAGTAAACTCTATATTGTTATGCCCATTTTTTTGTACTTTTCTTGTAGTATTTTCTGCTGTTTTTAAAAGTTTATAAGCATCTGATATATCTGATGATAGTACACTGATACCTATAGTAGCTGTCACATAAAACATATTTTCACCAATAGAAAAAGGCTCTCTTAGAGAGTGCATTATACTTTGTGCTAACTCTTTTGCTTTAGACTCTACTGCTTCATGATATATAAGTATAGCAAACTGATAGTTACCAACTCTAGCAACTACGGCTTCAGCCTCTACCAAATCTTGTATTTTTTTAGTTAACTCAATAAGCAACTGTTCATCTATATCATAACCAAATAGTTCATTAAATCTATCTAACTCATCAAACTCTATATAAAGCAAAGCTAGTTTATTCATAACATTTGGATGCTCTAACTTTGTTTTGATGATATCTAAAAGACAACTCCTTGTTATAAGTTTTGTGAGTGAGTCCACATTTTGAGATTGCACTTATCTTTCCCCTTTCAGATAAATATCTAAATTTTAAGTAACTTCAAAAAGTTATCTTTGTATGAATCAAGCATAATAGGTTTTTTCAAAAACATATCAAAATACTCTTTTTTATCTTCATATTGACTAGGATATATAGTAAGTGCTGCTATATTTGTATCTGCACTTTTCTCTCTAGCAATTTTTGCTATATCCAATCCTGAACCATCTGGCAAATGCATATCAATTATCATAGCATCATAACTATTGCTATTAATCAATGATAAAGCATCTTCAACACTATTGGCTGTATCTATATCTATATCCACTTCTATATCATCTACTATACTTTTGATAAGTTTTATCTCAAACTCCAAATTAAACTCTATATCATCAACCAATAAAATCTTTTTCATAAACAAACCTTACATCCTATAATCTATAGATTATTATATCTTAACTATTTATATCATTTTCTTAAGAGCTATAATGTATAATGCTTTTTATGAAAAATCTAAAAAATGCACTCTTGTTAAAACAACTATATACACAAAAGGAGTTGGGATTTTGTTATACTTCCGTGATACCATTTGGGGATGAAAGTATAGATATAGTATTGCCAAATGATATGGAGTTGCTATATAAACAAACACTAACTTGCCATCTATGTCCATTAAGCAAAACTAGAACCCATGTAGTATTTGGTGAAGGTAATCCAAATGCAAAACTCATGTTTGTAGGTGAAGGACCAGGAGCCAATGAAGATATACAAGGTAAACCTTTTGTTGGTAAAAGTGGTGAACTTTTGAGTAAAATGATAGAAAATGTATTAGAACTTAAAAGAGAAGATGTATATATAGCCAACATAGTCAAATGTCGTCCACCAAATAATCGTACACCACATGAAGAAGAAGCACATACTTGTTTGCCTTATCTACAAAAACAAATAGAACTGATAAAACCATCTATAGTAGTGACACTTGGTGCAACTGCATACAAATACCTAACTAATGATAATACACCTATCACAAAGATAAGAGGAGTTTTATCTAATCAAAAAAACTACAAACTCATACCAACATATCATCCAAGTTATTTACTAAGAAATCCTAGTGCAAAAAAAGAGGTATTTGAAGATCTGAAACTTATAAAATCTATAATGTAAGTGGATAAAAAAGAAATGGCGGACAGTGAGGGATTCGAACCCTCGGTACCCTTACGAGTACGCATCCTTAGCAGGGATGTGGTTTCAGCCAGCTCACCCAACTGTCCATGTGTTTTGTGGATGAGATTATAATGCATAAACCTTAAATAAAACCTTAATTTAGATAAAGTTTATGCTTTTTTATATACAACTTTATTTTTACCTTTCTCCTTTGCTTCATATAATGCTTTATCTGCTCTATACAACAAACTCTCCATATCATCTTCTTTGTTTGCGCAAGCTATACCAAAACTACAAGTAATATGCTCTACTGTATCAAAAAGATGTTTATCTACTTTTTTCCTGATATATTCTATACGGCGTTTTACATCTTTTGGAGTAGTATCTCTCATAAGAAGTAAAAACTCCTCTCCACCCCATCTAGCAAATATATCATCTTTTCGTATATACTTTTTAACTAGATTAACAAAGTCTTGTAAAACTTTATCTCCTACTTGGTGTCCATATGTATCATTGATCTTTTTAAAATCATCCAAATCAAGTACGATAAGAGCAAATCTTTCTTGTTTATTGATAAGGTTTAATGCTATATCATTTAGATAGTTTTTCCTATATATATCTGTAAGAGGATCTTTCTCTAGCTTGGATGTTATATCGGTTATATCTATTAGAGTAAAAAGATTGTGTATATGTTCTATTTTTGATGCTTGTATCAAAAAAGTATTATTTTTTAACCTCACATAATTTTCATCTTTATGTACTGATATATATTTGTATAATTGGTCATAACTTGCAAAATCTCTATCTATATATTTGTATATTTGCAAATCTTTTGTCTTTAAATCATCTTTATGTTCTATACCAAAATAGTCCAAAAACTTTTTATTGGCAAACTCTATATGGTGTTTATTTGTTACAAATACCATAGAGTTTTGATTGTCTATTACTTTATTTAAAGTACTAGAAAGTAAAGCTGACTCATTGCTATACTGAAGTAAATGTTGCTGATTGACTGTTATAGCTGTAACATTATGAAGTAGTATTATAGCTGTTTTGCTATCACAATACTCTATAGATATATTTAGATAATATCCATTTTTATTAACTGTTTCTAAACTAAAAAGACAATATTTTTTTACAAATACTTTTTTTATCTCATCTTCATTACCAACAAACTCTGGTATATAATCTAAGATATCTTCACCAACTTCAGGTCTTTTTTCAAAATAGTTTTCAACTCCAATAGAGCTTTCAATAACTTTTAACTCACTATCTACCAATATATACTCAAATATATTTTTAGACAATATAGCATTTAAAACAATTTGTAAAGTTTTCATAACACTATTTCCTTTGCTAGTGTTTCAAACATTTGAGTTACATTTTTATCATACTTTGCTGATGTCATAAACTCATTGGCTGAAAGTTTGATAGATAGTGTCTCTTTTTGCTGTATAGATAAAAGATCTATTTTGTTATACGCGATAACATACTTAGCTTGTGGATTTACTATCAAAAAGCTATTGATATGTTCATACAAATCATCTACACTCTCACCACTACTTGCATCACACACAAAGATAGCTCCACTAGCCCCCTTAAAATATGAGTGTGGTATTTTTTTGGTTGGAGTAGCTCCTTCTATATCCCATATAAGTAACTCACAATCTATAGTATCTATAAGAAGCCTTTTTTTTGATATCTTGACACCTATAGTTGTGATATATTCATCACTAAATTCATTATCAACATATCTTCGAATAAGACTAGTTTTACCTACACCAAAGTCACCGATTAGAAGTATCTTTTTTCTTATCATGGCTGAACCTTATTAATCTCATCTAAGATTTTACTATCATTTAGTTCAAATCGTATCTTTATCCTTCTTGAAGCACTTTTGTCTTCAACTCCATCTATCAAAACAGGGTTTGCATTTCCCATACCTTTAGAGTATATTATATCTTTGATATTATACTTTTTTGATATTGGCAAAGAGATAAGATAGTTTTTTATATTTTCAGCTCTCTTACTAGAAAGTTTTAAATTTTTTTCATAATTTCCAGAACTATCTGTATATCCCTCTATAATGATAGATTTTATAACTTTTTTTCTTATATTTTTACTAAAAAGTACGGATATATATTTATCATAATTTTTTTCTATCTGTTTAATCTTTCCTTTATCATACATAGTTTCATTTGGTTTAAAAAGATTTTTGATATGAAAATCCAAAGAACCATCACTATAATAATATGGATTTGTTTTAAAAACATTAGCCAAATCTTTTAAGATATATCTCTTGATATTTGTAAGGTGTACTATTATTTCTGATTTGTTTACCAAAAATTCTATAGCCTTTTTATCTTTGGATATATCTTGTTTTAGTTGTTTTAATTCTTGTATTAGTAGGCTATTTTCTGCTTGAAGTTTATTATTTAACTGTGTAGATATAAGCTGTGCTGTAGCCACATTGTTTGAGCTTATCTGTTTATAAATCTTAGCTATAGGTATACTTAGTTTGTTGATAATGTTCGTATAGTTTTCTGATTTTAGGATATCTTCAACCATATAGTATTGATTTATATCCTTGATATACCCATCTACCTCTATAGTCGAACTTCCAATAGACTTCAGCTTTACATCTACTTTGCTTATATCTTTTATCTTGTCAGCCAAAATACTCAAACGATATCTACTATAAGCTTCATTACCTATATAAGATATGGATATGATAAATACAATATACAAAATATACTTAGCTATATTTGGTGAGTTTGTTTTAGAGACAGATTTTTTATGCTCATTTTGCTTTAAAAACTGATATAACTCATCTTCTACTTTTGATATATCTTTATCAGACATATCCCCGTCAAAATTTTGAAACAAACTGCTATGAGCAGATACTAATTTTGCAAAAAAGTTATGTATCTGTTTTCTTTGTTCATAATCAGGTTCAGACTCCATAAATGCTATCATATATACAGAACCAGCACTTTCTATATATAAAGTAGCATTACCATAGCTTAGGATTTGTACCTCTGATGCCAACTCATCTTCTTGACTCTGTATCCAATCATTGACAAAATCTTTGATAGCACTAGCCATAGATGCCACCATACTAGCATCATCTATCTTAGCATCCTCATCATGTGCTTCAGCTATAAGCAAACCTGTTTCTTTATGAACAATCAACAAAGATGATATAGAAGCATCACTACTCTCTTCTAGTAGAAGTTCTACTTCACTAACACCTGTTATTTTTGATTTGATTTTTCTTTTATAGCTATCAAAAGATAAACCATCTTCTATCTTTTGGTTGATACTCTCCATCAACTCTTTGATAGACTGTGTAACATACTTTGATATCATACCACCCATGATAGGATACAACGCATCTATCATTTTATCTTTATTGTTTTCTATCTCACTAGATATCGCAGGAGATATAATTTCTTTAAGGGCATTACTAAGTTTAGTTATATCTTGTTTGGTACTTTTTTTAATAATATCAGAAAGATAAATAGCCAATATCTCTATAGTCTTAGAGTCTTTTGTAGAGAGTTTATCCAATAAAACATCATCAAAAACAGGCTCTATTTTCTGCTTGATACTCTCTATATCATTAGACTCTATCTCAAGCTTATTTAGTTTTGATACTAGCTGTTTTAACTGTTTCAACTCATCTTCAAGAAGCAGTTTCTTTAGAAGTTCGAGTTGATTATCTGAACTACTTTGCAGGTTTTTCATCCTTTGATATCACTTGTTGTATATCTGTACCTTGTATCTTCATCGCAACTTCAAGCAACATCTGTGCCATAGCATCACGAGATAATTTGTCATCTGAAAGTTTATTGATATTGCTTTTTAAGAGATTTTCTATCTCTTGTTTCATACTATTCATATTGTCTACTAGTTTATCTTGTTCATCTGTGATATTCTCTTTTAAGATTTTTAACTTAGTAGCAAACTCATCTTTAGTATTGTCTAGTTGAGTGTGCAAAGCTTCATCTGTCGTATCTATCAACTCTTTTAGTTTAGCTCTTTCTCTTTGAGTGCTAGATGAAAGATTATCTATCTTTTTTTCTAGTACCTCTAAAGCTCTTTCTGTCTCTCTTTGAAGCTTTGAGTGTGACTCACCAAAAGCCTTTTTGATAGTAGACTCCATAACACTCATAGAGTTTTCTAACTTTTTAAACTTCTCTTCAAAATCTTTGATTTGCGAACCAAAAATGATATCTCTTATCTGATCTACATTATTTGCTGTTGTATTTGACATACGACTTACTCCTTAGTATGTATAATGGTATAATATTTTTCTTACATAAAACTCCATATCTAACTATAGCCTATTCTATCTAATATTAAGATATAATTCTACAAAATAATTGTGAACTAATTGTAAATATAGATTTACATTATACAAAAGCATTATGATATAATAATATAAAAAAATAAGGAGTTAAAGTGCTACAAAAACTAACACCACTTATAGTACTAGCTATGTTTGCCATAGGTGCATACTTTATGATAGAGGGTATGAAAAGTGCTACAAATATGGCAAAACCCAAAGCACCTTCCAAGCCAAAGACTACAAAGCCTCTATAGCTTGTAGTATCTGGGCTACTTTGTTAGCTGGATTTTAACTCATCCCATATCGGGAGATATGTGATATATAGCAAAATATAAATCACCCTATAAGAGTTAAATCGCTAAAATACCCATATAGGAAGAAGCAGATATAAGATATACGAACCAACATATCCACACTTTGTTACTTGTACGGTTTTAGCTTCTCTGATTTGTTATAACACTTCTTTATTAGTTGGCTTGTTTTTATTAAATATGTTTAGTAATATAACTTGATTATTGTTTAAATCTATTTCATATACTACTGTATAACCTTTAAAAATCATATCTCGTATATTATCGTTATGAAAATAAATTGATTTTCTAAATTTATATGGAAAGTTTGGTAGATTTTTTATTTATCTAAATAAATCTTGTCTAAACTTTTTTGAAGCTGATATTTTATCTTGTGCTATATATTCTAATATTGAATTAAAATTTATTTCAAACTTATTATCAAGTTTAATTTGCATATTTTAGCTCTAAGTTTTTTTCAAATTGATTAACATTATGTTCAAAGTCTTCAAATGATATCAATTTAGATTTACCACTTTTTATATCATCTCTAATTTTATGAAGTTCTTTTTGTCTTTGATAAAAGTAAGGGTCTAGTTCCAAA
>Ga0256843_1002991_pt1 | contig 12006 bp, 13 predicted proteins | sample AlvinellametaG_FD_191572 | JGI IMG/M metagenome (GOLD analysis project Ga0256843, IMG submission 191572) | Pompeii worm associated microbial communities from hydrothermal vent at the East Pacific Rise, Pacific Ocean - Alvinella | ecosystem: Host-associated > Annelida > Integument > Unclassified ... | reverse complement strand
GGTGCCCCAGATGCCGTTCACAAGATGCACCGAAAGAGCTCCCACCGGATCGTCCAACTGCAGCCGGTCAAAAAACGGCACGGCGATGATCACCAGTAATCCGCCGATGGCACCGACAAAGATCGGTGCGTAGATGCTGAACACATCGGCTCCCGCTGTGACCGCGACCAGCCCACCCAGCGCACCGTTGAGGATCATGGTGATGTCGAGTTTGCCGTAGCGCAGGAAGAGCAGGACCCCTACGACGATCGCGCCGGCGAGTCCGGCGGTGTTGGTGTTCATGATGGTCAGTGCGACCGTATCGGCGGCTTCTTTGGTGCTGATAGATCCCACACTTCCGCCGTTGAACCCGAACCAGCCGATCCAGAGCAGAAAGGCTCCGAGGGTCACCAGCGGGATGTTGGAGGCGGGGATGACCCGGATCTTGCCGTTCTTGTAGCGGCCGCGCCGGGGGCCGATGATGAGGATGGCCGCCAGCAGTGCCCAGGCTCCGGTGGAGTGGATCACCGTACAGCCGGCCAGATCGTGCATGGCCGAGATATCGAGCCAGGAGCCTTCGAGGAAGTTGGCTCCCCAGGTGACGTTGACCACCAGCGGGTAGATGAGCGCCCCCATGATGATCGTAAAAAGGGTCAGGGGGATGATCTTGGTCCGTTCGCTGACCCCGCCGCTCATGATGTTGACGGTCTTGCCGACGAATGCCATCTGGAAAAGGAACGCTGCCCATTTGGACATCGAATCGTTCTCCCACGATCCGAAGGCCAGCGAATACCCCACCAGGAGAAAGGCCAGCGAGGCTACCGAGTAGATCATCGTGTTGGTCATCAGCACTGCCGTGACGTTCTTGGTGCGGACCAGTCCCGCCTCGAGCATCGCAAAGCCGGGCACCATAAAGATGATCAGCGTCATCGCGAACAGCGCGAAAAAGGTATCGAGCACATAGGCCATATCCATACAGACTCCTTGAAGAAAATTGGAATACCGGAGTATAACGCAAAAAGAGTTTAACAAAGTGATGAAAAAATAAGCAAATAAATAGAGAAAAGGTAGAAAATTTGTAAAAAAGTGATTAAAAAATAATCAGAAGCACCGAGCGGTGCCTCTGAAAGCAGTTGGGATCAAAGAGCGTCAGCGTCGGTCTCATCGGTCCGGATACGGACAACATGTTCCACACTGGAGACGAAGATCTTCCCGTCGCCGATCTTGCCGGTGCGGGCGGCTTCTTTGATGGTGTTGACGGCCAGATCGGCGAACTCCTGGGTACTGACGTAGATCTCGAGTTTGACCTTGGGGATGAAGTCGACGACATACTCTGCCCCGCGGTAGAGCTCGCTGTGGCCCTGCTGGCGGCCGTAGCCTTTGACCTCACTGACGGTCATCCCCTCGATGCCGGCTGCGACGAGGGCCTCTTTGACCTCTTCGAGTTTGAACGGTTTGATGACTGCTTCGATCTTTTTCATGATGGGTTCCTTTTTGTGTTCGTACTTTTTGTTACTTGGTTGTATTCCGTTTTAGGGGCTTTGCTCGGGTGGCGTTCTGTTCCCGGTCTGCCAACAGCAGACCAAAAGCGCAAAGCGCGGGAGTCCGCTGCCCAAGCGACTCAAGCTCTAGCGTAGCCGGCCGGGCTTTGCCCGGATGGCGTCCTGTTTCCGGTCTGCCAACAGCAGACCAAAAGCGCAAGGCGCGGGAGCCCGCTGCTGAAGCGGACTCAGCGTCAGCGTAGGTAGCGGGGCTTTGCCCCGATACCGTCCTGTTTGATGATTAGAGGTTCAATGCTTCCTCACCGTGTACCGCTTCGTCCAGACCGCGCAGTTCGGTCTCATCATCGATGCGTCCGCCACCGGTCAGTACCGAAGCGATCAGGTAGACCACGGCGGTCATCACGCCGCTGTAGACAACGGTCAGGCCGATCGCTTTGAACTGGGCCATCATCTGGGTGCCGAGGTTGAAGTTCTCGGGCATCAGATAGGGAGCGATGAAGAGCGCTGTGGCGATCGAACCCCAGATCCCGACCAGTCCGTGGACCCAGAAGGCATCGAGCGAGTCGTCGACTTTGAAGAGCTTTTTGATCTTGGCAACCCCGAAGAAGCCAAGCGCACCACCGATCAGACCGATGATGATCGCACCGGTCACGTCAGCACTGCCCGAAGCAGGTGTGATCGCTACCAGTCCGGCAACGGCACCCGAAGCTCCGCCGACGAGGGTGGCTTTCTTGTAGACCAGATATTCGGCGATGAGCCAGCCGATGACACCCAGGGCCGCAGCGACATTGGTGATCAGGAAAGCGTTGCCTGCGACACCGTCGGCGGCGACTTCACTTCCGGCGTTGAATCCGAACCAGCCGAACCACAGCAGGGAGGCACCCAGGACCGTCAGGATCGGGGAGAAGGGTTTGATGGCACTTTTGCCGTAGCCTTTGCGGGGGCCGAGGATCATCGCAACGACAAATCCGGCGATACCGGCGTTGATGTGAACGACCGTACCCCCGGCGAAGTCCATCTCACCGAAGTTGAGGCTCTCACCGCCACCCCAGGCCCAGTGGGTGATAGGTGCATAGACGGCAAGGATCCAGAGTGCGGAGAAAATCGCGAACGTGGAGAATTTGACCCGTTCGATCATCGATCCGCTGGCGATCGCGACCGCAATGGCCGCGAACGTACCCTGGAAAGCGACAAAAAGCAGCTCGGGAATGCTGCCGCTAAGGCTCTTGTCGGTGATGCCGGCCAGCAGGATCTTGCCGGTACCGATGTAGTCCCCTTCACCAAAAGCGATGGAGTAGCCGGCGACGACCCAGACGAGCGTCCCCACGGCAAAGGCGATCAGGCTCATCCCCATGGTGTTGAGGACGTTCTTGCGCCGGGTCATCCCGCCGTAGAAGAGGGCCAGACCCGCCGGGGTCATTAACATCACCAACGCGGTGGCGACGATCATCCAGGCGGTGTCCCCTGAGCTGAGGGTGTCCTCCGCCATGGCAGCGACCGGTGCGAGCAGCATCGGAAGCAGAGTGAGAAGTTTGATTTTCTTCATATGTGTTCCTTTGTTGGTATTGAGATGCGTTATGGTAGCATGTATGCAACCGAAAGAAACAGGAAGGGTGATTAAATTTTAGGCAATTGGGGCGAGTGGGAGCCGAACCTGTTGTCAGGTCCGGATATAAGGGATATCAAATACCAGACTGTTCTCAGTCAGGGTGGGAAGGATATTGGCACTGTCGGCCAGTTGTTTGATCGCATCGTCGTCTTCGGAGTAGCGCCCATTGGCTTCGATGCTCAATCGTATGACCGGATGACGGCGCTGCTCGATGATCATCGATTCGCCGATGGCCAGGCGGAGGCTGATGCGCAGCCGGGACGAGGCACGGAAAAGATGGAGGCTTTTGCGCAGGAGCTGAGAGAAAGTGTGCTGATCGAGCCGGAACTCGGGCAGGTCAGCATCGGTGAGCAGCTCCAGCCGGGCGGGGTGTTCCATCGAGAAGAGGGTGATGGCCGCTTCGAGGATGGTGTTGATGTTGGTCAACTGCATCCGCTGTGGCTCGGTCGGATGGGTGCGATGGGTACGCGGCCGATAGTAGAGGCGCAGACCGATCGACTCCTCATCGGCATAGGCCACCTGAATGGCGTAGAAGTTGAGCTGCTGGTAGTGCAGATCGAGCACCGTCGTTCGGCTGCCAAAATCCTGCGGTGCGTAGGTCAGAGCCAGCTCATAAAGGGTCCGGCGGTCGGTGTAGCCCAGCAGGATCTCGGCTGCGTCATTGAGGTAGAGGATCGTGCCGGTCGCATCGAACAGGACAAAGGGGGAGTTGTCCTTGTCGATAAAGAAGGCAAGGTCGATATCAGGAGAGGCGTTCATGGATCTTTTTCCTCAGGGTATTGCGATTGATCCCCAGCGCTTCGGCCAGTTGCAGCTGGGAGCCGTAGTGTTTCAGGCCCGCCTGCAGCAGGGGACGCTCAAAGAGTCCGAGCAGGGCGTGGTAGTTGGATTCTTCATCGAAGGTGGCCGTAAAATAGTGATACAGTCCCCGTTCGATCGCTTCACGGTCGGTGCTCTGCAGCAGCACCTCGCGGTAGACCGATGCCCGAAGAGATCGGAGGTTCCTGCGGATATCGAGCGCCCGTTTTTCGAGGACGATCGGCTCCTCGACTTGCAGGATGCGCTGGGCCTCCTTCCGATAAAGATCGGCATAGAGCGCAATGTCCTCGGGACGGTCCCGCAGCGGTGGCAGGGTGTAAATGAAGGCGAAGGTCTCATCGAGTAGGCGGGTGTTGCCGGCATGGTCGGCGATGGCGATGATGTGTTTGCCCTCGAAGGAGAGGTTCTCCGGGTTGGGAACTTTGTCGAACCGTTCGATGATCAGTGCCTGGCTCTCCTCCAGTGCCTGTTCGAGCGTGGTCTGATCGGCGCCATCCACCATCGGCAGATCGGGGAAGAGGTGGCGAACAAGGGTCCGTTTGCCGGTGCCGGGTTCACCGATGACGATCGAGGCGATCGAGAGGTGGCGGGTCAGATCAAGGCTTTTGATGATCTTTTTGACCGTGTCAGAGTAGGTGAGGTAGTTTTGCATGGTCTGGGCTGCTTTGAAAAGAAAGTACACAATAATATCATATCGTTGTTTAAAAAATCATCAGATGAGACTTTCAAGCCAAAGTATGGTACCCTTATGTAGACAATATATGTTCGAACAGGAGAGGCCATGCCCAGCGAAAAACTATCCCGCATCGAAACCGTCGGAATGATCCTCAAACCTGACACGCCGGAGATCCGGGAGGACTATCTGCGGATCAGCGGGTATCTCGAAACACGCGGTCTAAGGGTACTGCTGGCGGAACGTTCGGCCGAGATGATCGGGGCGGAGGGAGTGCCGTTCGAGACGATGGTGGAGGAGAGTGATATTCTCGTCTCGCTGGGCGGTGACGGGACGCTCCTCTCACTCGTGCGGCGCAGCTACGGATCGGGCAAGCCGGTGCTGGGGATCAACGCCGGCAATCTCGGCTTCCTGGCCGATATCCGCCTGAGCGAAGCCGAGCCCTTCATCGACCGCCTGCTGGCCGGGGACTACCGGATCGACGACCGGATGATGATCGAAGGGTATGTCCAGAAAGCCGAGGGGGAGAAAAAACATTTTTTTGCCTTCAACGACGTGGTGATCACCAGCCCCAAGCCCTCCAAAATGGTGCAGGTCAATGCCAGCATCGACGGGGAGCGGTTCAACAGCTACCGGGGGGACGGGCTCATCATCTCCACCCCCACCGGCTCGACCGCGTACAACCTTGCCGCCGGCGGACCGGTGATCTACCCGCTCACCAAAGCCTTCATCATCACTCCGGTCCTGGCCCACTCGCTTACCAACCAGCGTCCGCTGGTGGTCCCGGCCGATTTCAGCATCGGGCTCGATACCGAAAAGTACGACGCTATCGCCGTGATCGACGGGCAGGATGAGTATACCCTCGATGAAGGGGATATGGTCTACATCTCCGGCGCCCGGGTGGGTGCGCGCCTCATCCACCGCACCGAACGCAACTACTTCGCGATCCTGCGGGACAAGCTGCACTGGGGGGAGAAGCTGTGGTGAGTAATGAGAGTTAGAAATTAGGAATGAGAAGTTAGGAATTGGGGTAAGCTTTGCTTTGCAAAGCTTTTATAATTATGGAAGCGGGGGTGTGTAGGGGCAACCCTTGTGGTTGCCCTGCACGTCATGGCGGAGCGCAACGAAAATACGCCTTCATTCACCATAATCGTAACACGTAACACATAGCACATAACACGAAAAAAAAGGAATCAACACATGATCGAGAGACTCTATGTAAGATCCTTACTGAGTTTTGACCGGGTGGAGCTGGAGTTCGAACCGGGGCTGGTGGTCTTCAGCGGGCCCAGCGGGGCGGGCAAATCGGTCCTGATGGGGCAGCTGCTGGCCGGGTTCGGGCTGGCTGATTCACTGGCGGAGCTTGGCGAGATCGAGCTGCGGCGTCCCGAGGGGCTGCAGAGCGATCTGTACGAGCTGGAAGCAAACCCGGTGATCAAACTGATCAAAAAAACCTCCGTCCGCTGCTACCTCGACGGCCAGAGCATTCCGCGCAAAGCGCTCAAAGCGCTTTTTGCCCCCTATGTCCACTACCTGAGCGTACGCGATCGGGGCGGGTTCGAGAGCGAGCGGCTCATCGCGCTGATCGATCGGGCGCTGGAGGGGGTGGAGCCGGCGTTTGGGCCCTTGATGATCGAGTACCGGGAGCGCTACGGGATCTGGCGGGAGAAGATCGCCGAGCTGGAGCGGATCGAAGCGGCCGAGCGGGACCTGGCCGAGCGGATCGAGTTCGCCCGGTTCGAGATCGACAAGATCCGGGCCATCGATCCCAAAGAGGACGAGCTCGAGGAACTGATGCATACCAAGCGGCAGCTTTCGCGTCTGGAGAAGATCTCCGACGCGATCAGCCGGGCCGAGGCGATCTTCGCCGCCGAGGGGGCGGTGGAGGAGCTCTATACGTTATTGGAGGGGGATGGGAGCTACTTCAGTGACGCGATGAATCAGCTGCGCTCCGACATGGAGGCCGCATCACAGCTGGCCGAGGAGCTGGCCGAGACCGACGTGGAGGCGGTGCTGGATCGTCTGGAGCAGCTTAACTCCCTCATCAAGCGTCACGGCTCCATCGCCGAAGCGCTGGCCTACCTGAAGGAAAAAGAGGAAGAGCTCGCCGGCTACACCCACATCGAAGAGGACAAAAGCACGCTCAAAGCCTTCATCGCCGAGGAGGAGAAGGCCCTTCAGAATCTGGCATCACGGATCACCCGCTACCGCACCGCCCAAAGCCAGGAACTTGCCGATCAGATGGCCGGGTATCTGCGTGCGCTCAAGCTTCCGGCGGTCTCGTTCCTCTTTGATGAGGTCCCGCTGGGGGAGAGTGGGGCCGACCGGATCGATCTGGAACTGGCCGGATCGTCCACCGCGACGCTCAGCGGTGGGGAGCACAACCGCCTGCGGCTGGCGCTCATGGCCACGGCTCTGGGTGGTACGCAGGCGGGGCAGGGGGTGGTGATCCTCGATGAGATCGACGCCAACGTCAGCGGGGATGAGAGCATCGCCATCGCGGAGATGATCGCCGATCTGGCGCAAGTCTATCAGGTCTTTGCGATCTCCCACCAGCCCCACCTGGCCGCCAAAGCCCAACAGCATATCCTCATCACCAAAACGGAGGCGGCCAGTGAAGCGATCCCGCTGGACGGCGAAGGGCGCGTACAGGAGATCGCCCGCATCATCGGCGGCGAGAGTGCCGACGATGAGGCGGTGGCGTTCGCGCGGAAGCTGCTGAGTTGATGGATCGTTCCGTGATGATCAGAAGTTCGCACAAAGATTCTGAATGATCTGCTGATATTCATCTTCAGAGACAGTCGCGATCCGGGAGGTCACCCGCTTTTTGGAGATCGTTCGGATATGGTTGATCAGAATATCTGAATCTGCTCTGAGACCGTCGCGTTTTGGGAGTCTGAGCCGGTAAGGTTGCATATCGTCAAGCAGCTGAGTGGAGAGCGGCACGACGATGATCGTATCAAGGACCCTGTTCTCATCTTCGTGTGAGAGGACGACGCAGGGGCGGATCTTCCCGATCTCATCACCTTTTTTTGGGTTGAGGTTGATGCCGACGATTTCGCCTCTACGCAAGTCCATCATCGACTCCTGCCTCCAGAAAATCAATATCCTGATGGTGTTTAAGTTTTTGAAGTTTGGCTATTTTCTCCTGTCGTTCGATCTCCCGGATCACATCCGAGATCATATCCTTGTATTTTGCGGAGATGAAATATCCCAGTTCGATGTGTTTTCTTTTGTCTACGATCCTGGAGAGGGTCATTTTTTTGAACAGTGAAGGTTGTGTCTGCAGAGCGGTTATACCGTATTCTACCATCTTTACTCCCTATGAAACAATCTATATGGATTATAGTATATGATATATGAAGTTTTTCTGAAGAGAAGGGGAGAAGAGATGAAAGGGGTAATCTCTTTTTGCTATAATATACCCATGTCAAATGCCCAAGGAGCGAACCATGATCGTCGATACCCATGTCCATCTTGATGATGAGCGTTACGCGGAGGATCTGGAGGAGGTGCTGGCCCGTTCACGTGAAGTGGGGGTCAACCGCTGGATCATCCCCGGGGCCGATCCGACGACGCTGGAGCGGGCGGTAGCGATCGCTGAGGCGCATGAGGATGCTTTTTTTGCCGTGGGGGTCCATCCGTACGATGCGGCCAACTATGAGCGGGCACAGATGGAGCGGTTCATCGAACACCCCAAATGTGTGGCGGTGGGGGAGATCGGACTCGACTACTACCGTCTGCCTGAGAGGGAGGAGGCTATCGCGGCCGAGAAGAAGCTTCAGCATGAGGTCTTCATCGATCAGATCGATCTGGCCAACCGCTACGACAAACCGATCATCGTCCATATCCGGGAGGCCAGCCGGGACGCGCAGACGGTGCTGGAGGCCCATGCCGGCGAGCAGGGCGGGGTGCTCCACTGCTACAACGCCGACCATGAGCTCCTCTCCCTGGCCGAGCGGGGATTTTACTACGGGATCGGCGGGGTGATTACGTTTAAAAACGCGCGCAAGCTGGTGGAGGTCTTCCCGATGATCCCCGAAGATCGCCTGCTGATCGAGACCGACGGTCCGTATCTGACGCCCCACCCGTACCGGGGAGAGCGGAACGAGCCGGCCTATTGTGAGCTGATCGCGGTCAAGATGGCCGAGCTCAGCGGCATGCCGCTGGCCGAGATGCAGCGGATCTGCCGCGAGAACACCACGAGACTGTTCGGGATATGATGAAGCGCCTGATGTGGCTCCTGCCGGGAGCACTGGTGCTTTTGTCGGTATCCCTTTTTGCCTCACGGCTGGCGACGAAATACCCCAGCCACCGCTATGTGATGCAGCAGTTCGATGTCAACACCTCCTACATCGACAACCCCTGGTTTGTCAACTTCGTGACGAAGAACGAGCCCAAATACCGCCGATTCTATACCCATTCGCTCAAACGGGGCGAAAAGGTGATCCCGGTATTCAAGGAGCTTCTGACCCGGGGCGGGCTGAGCCATCTGTTTGTCTACATGTCGATGACCGAGTCGGGGTTCAAACCCTACGCCAAATCCTCCGCCTCGGCGGCGGGAATGTGGCAGTTCATGGCCGCGACCGCCCGGCAGTACCAGCTGCGCGTCGATGGCAAGACCGACCAGCGCTACGATCCGATCGCCTCGACACAGGCGGCGATGCGCTACATCAGCGATCTGTATCGCAAATTTGGCAAATGGTACCTGGTCCTCATGGCCTACAACTGCGGAGAGGGGCGGCTGGAACGCGCGATCCGCCGGGCCGGGAGCGATGCGTTCGAGGTGCTGATGGACCCGAAAAAAAAGTACATCCCCGCCGAGACCCGCGGCTACCTTCACAAGATCCTGCTCTTGTCGATGATGGGAGAACACATTGTTGACAGCAAGCGCCCTGAGGATGAGCGGCTCAAACGCCGGATCATCGACGGCAAGACCTTCGTCAATGTCGTCGCCGGGACCCGGATCGTCGATCTGGTTGATGCACTGGGGATGAGCCTGCCGGAGTTTCTGGCGATGAACCCCCAGATCCGTTCCAGCCGTATCCCGGCGGACGCGTATCTCGTGCAGATCATGATCCCGGCGGAGAAAGAGGAGGCCTTCCGCAAAAAATACGCCCCGCCGACCCTGCAGGATATCTACCGCACCAAGCACTACCGGCGCCTCATCGCCCACATCGTCAAAGAGGGGGAGAGCCTCAACGACGTGGCGCGGCAGTACCATACCGCTCCCATCGATCTGGTGATCGCCAACGAACTCCCCTCGGCGACCCTCTCGGCCGGACAGCTGCTGATGATCCCGATCACAGAAGCGGAGTTCCAGCGGCGACGGGGGTATTGACACGGTTGTCAACGAGGCATAAGGAAAAAAAGGCCATAATTCATATTAAAAAATGAAAGAGTAGAAATGGCCAAAATAAGCTGGACATACAAAGCCGCAGCGATACTGGTGATGCTGGGGGTACTGAGCGGCTGTGCGCAGCGGCGCCCCTTCGCCACGGCGCATACCAGTGCTGCCCGCCACAAAGCGACGATGAAACGGTACAGAGTGCGTGGGCACACCTACCGCCCTACCTACGTCTCCGTTGGGGATACCATGCGGGGGATCTCAAGCTGGTACGGGCCGAACTTCCACGGCAAATACACCAGCAACGGCGAGATCTACAACATGCACAAAATGACCGCCGCGCATAAGACCTGGCCGATGGATACCATCGTCAAGGTACAGAACCTCGACAACGGCCGCAGCGTGATCGTGAGGATCAACGACCGGGGTCCGTTCGTCAAAGGGCGGGTGATCGACTGCTCCTACGCCGCGGGCAAGAAACTGGGGCTGGACCGGACCGGCATCGCCCGGGTCAAGCTGACGGTGCTGGGATTTGCCGGCAAGATATACAAGCCAAAAGCCGCGGCAAAACGTGCGGCTGAAACGGCTGAGAAGGCCCCCCCGGTGGCTCCGATGCCCCGGGTGCGCCTGAGCGACTTTGGCGTGCAGGTGGGGGCTTTCCACCGATACGAAGGGGCACAGGCATTCCGACGGCGCTACGCGTCACAGCTGCATGACGGTCTGCGCATCGTCGTCCGCAAGTTCGACGTCGACGGAGAACCGCTCTACCGTGTCTGGGTGATGGGCTTCGATACCGCGGATGAGGCGAAGGATTTCATCCGTGATCACGGCATCAGTGGCGGATTCCTGATCCGTCCATAGAGTATAAGGAGACAACATGTACGAGATCCAACGCGATACGAAAGAGACACAGATCACCGCCCGCCTCAACCTCTACGGCAGCGGCCAGTCGAGCATCGACACGGGGGTAGGGTTCTTCGACCACATGCTGGAGGCTTTCGCCAAACACGCCTGGATCGATCTGGAGGTGGACTGCCGCGGTGATCTGCAGGTGGACGCACACCACACCGTGGAAGATGTGGGGATCGTACTGGGTCAGCTGCTCGGACAGGCGATCTATCCGGTGCGCAACATCGAACGCTACGGCAACGGTACGGTGGTGATGGACGAAGCGGCGATGCGGTGCGACCTCGACCTGAGCAACCGCGGCTACCTGGTCTTCGAGATGCCCATCGGCGGCAAAGTAGGTGAGTTCGACGTGGAGCTTGTCGAAGAGTTCTTCCGTGCACTCTCCGCCAACGCCCCGATCACCCTCCACCTGATCTACGAACGCGGCCGCAACAAACACCACATCATCGAAGCAGCCTTCAAAGCCTTCGCCGTCGCCCTGCGCCGCGCCGTCACCCCCAACGAACGCGCCGGGATCCCAAGTACTAAAGGGGTGTTGTAGCGAGACCGAATAAGGGGCCCGATATGAGTGATATTGTTATTTATGAAGATGGGAGTGTTGCGATCAATGCAACGGTTGACAAAGAGAGTGTTTGGCTGAGCCAAAAACAAATTGCAGACCTTTTTGGTGTTCAAAGACCTGCTGTTACCAAACATTTGAGTAACATTTTCAAGAGTGGAGAATTAGATGAAGAAGTGGTATGTTCCATTTTGGAACACACCACTCAGCACGGAGCCATTAAGAGCAAAAAACAGACCACAAAAACCAAGCTTTATAATCTCGATGCCATCATTTCTATTGGATATCGAGTCAACAGCAAGCGGGCTACTCAGTTTCGTATCTGGGCGACTGGTGTACTGAAGCAGTATATTATTGATGGCTATGTGCTTGATCAGAAACGACTCCAGCAACAAAAACTCACCGAACTGGAACAAACGATCCAGCTCATCAAACAGGGGCTGCAAAACAGTCAGCTGAGTACCGATGAGGCCAAACGGCGAGCCCAGGATCAACGACAACGCGCTGGCCTCCGTCGCGCTGCTGGTAGCGCAGTCCGATCCCGCGCACAAAGAGATCCTGATCCGGCTGATCATGAACATGCTTTACGATCCTGAGGAGTAAGACATG
>Ga0256843_1002990_pt1 | contig 12008 bp, 8 predicted proteins | sample AlvinellametaG_FD_191572 | JGI IMG/M metagenome (GOLD analysis project Ga0256843, IMG submission 191572) | Pompeii worm associated microbial communities from hydrothermal vent at the East Pacific Rise, Pacific Ocean - Alvinella | ecosystem: Host-associated > Annelida > Integument > Unclassified ... | reverse complement strand
GTTAATCAAACAAAAGAGGAAATTAAAAGAAGAAGGACTGCTGCTTCTCAAGAATCAAAAGAATTAGGAATAGCATCTTCGTTTAATCCTTTATCCATGCAAGAAGACTACTTTTTTGCCCAAAGAGCTGACGGGCGCGGGAGCCGTGTTGAAACTTTACCTGGGGCTTGCTTGGCTTTGGATACAAAAATTCCATTATTGGATGGTAGAGAATTAACTCTTCAAGAAATTATCGATGAGTGGGAGAATGATAAAGAAAAAGTGAATTGGGTTTATTCATGTAATCCTATTACTGGTGAATTAGCACCGGGTAAAATTACATGGGCTGGTGTAACAAAAAAAAATACAAAAGTGATGAAACTTACTCTTGATAACGGGGAAGAAATAATTTGTACTCCTGATCATAAATTCCCAATAAGAGATATAGGTTTTGTTGAAGCAAAAGATTTAAAAGAAGGACAAAGTTTAATACCATTCAGAAAAAGAAATGAAAAAATCTCAAAACAATATAAAAATGAGTATGAACAAGTATTCGATGTTTCAAAAAATGAATGGGTTTTTACTCACAGAATGGTAGCAAATTTTTTCAAAGATAAAACCTTAACTTACAAAACCGAAGGTGAAAAAAATGTTATCCATCATCAAAATTTCAATAGATTTGATAATACTCCTGAAAATCTTGTTTGGATGAATAATAAAGATCATTTCAAACTACATTCAGAATTATCCAATATAAGTGAATTTTGGAAAGACAATAAAAAAACTGAATTTCTTAAACAAAGAATGAAAGAAGGATTGGCTGAAAAAAGAGCAAATCCAGAATATGAAGAAAATTACATTAAGAAACAAACAGTCAATGCAATCAAAGGTTCTAAAGCGAGACTTGAAAAACAAAGTGTCGATTCGGAATTCAAAAAGAAAGTTTATGAGAAGTCTGGGAAATCATTAAGTCAAAAAATTAGAACAGATAAAGAGTACTACAAAAAATTGAAAAACCATTTAATGGAGGTTCACCAACCTTGGAAAAATGCCGAAACTAAATTTGATAGAACCTTATTAGAGATGGTGATTACTAAAATAAAAGAAACAGAATTAACTCAAAAGAAACAAATTTTAGAAATTCTTAATGAAGATGTAGAATTTATGGATTATTTTCATAAAATAAATGAATACGGAAAATATAAAAATGATTCTAAAGGTGTTGATAAGAGAAAATTAGATAAAATTGCTGGACAACATTTGACCAAATTATTGAAACAGTTTAATTATTCAAATTGGAAAAAATTTATTTCAGATTTGGAATTTTATAATCATAAAATAGTTAAAATAGAAGTTCTTGATTATGGAATTGATGTGGGGACAATTACGGTAGATGGGAATGAAGAAATTCATAATTATCATACTTTTGCCCTTTCTTCCGGGGTTTTCACAAAAAATTCAAATTTAGGTGAAATATCGGATGTCAATTATTTCTATAAAAAACTTATAGCAGGATTAAGAATACCAAGAGCATATTTTAGTGTTGATAATCCAGCAACTTGGAATGATGGTAAAGTAGGAAGTGCATTAGCTGAACAGGCAAGATTTGGTAAGTGGTTAACAGAAATCAGAGACCAATTTTTAGATTCATTTAGAAATTTATTTTTAGAATTCTTAAAAGATGCAGGGATTACTATTACTGAAAGTGATTTGATGATGGATTGGAAAGAATCAATCAATGTCGCCGAAAATCAAGAATTGGATAAATTGATACAAAGACAATCGGCATTCACAGGTTTCCCACCTGATCAATTTGCTCCAACATATATGCAAAAGAAAATACTTGGATGGTCTGATGAAGAAGTTCAAGAGAATATTACGGAACTTAAAAAATGGACTAAACTTCAAAATGATCTTGGAGGATAATCCTCTAACCCCTTCTCTTTTTTCTCACATATTAAAATAAATCACCCCCATATAAATAAATCAAAGAAATAAAAAAATTGATTTCGGAAAATCAAAGGAGAAAATAATATGGCATGGTATGATGGTAATGATACAACTTTGGTAAGTCCAAGTGTTAATACACCTGATGCATACTCTGACTCAGCAGCTACTGGTGGGGGTGAATTTGGTTCTCCAGCATTTAATGTTGGTGGAGATGGTTCACACAATGTTGAAGATGTTGAAGTTAAACTTATGCATAGATTTAGAGTTAAATTTGGAGTTTTCAGACATGTTGGGCATCATGTAAAAACAATTACAAAACCAAATGTAACTTTTGCAGAGGTAGAAATTCCTAAATTAAACTCTAAAGCATATTTTGCAGGAAGAAAAACTCAAGATCAAGCAACTGTTGAATTGGATGATTCATTAGATGGTGCAGTTTCAAGAGCAGCTCAAACACAATTACAAAAACAAGCTAACTTTAACAATAATAACCACGCTAAATCAGCTGCAGCATATTTCTTTAATATGACGGCAGAAGAGTTAACAGGTGATGGTACTGCTTTAATGGCTTGGTATTATCATAAATGTGTTGTTATGACTTGTGATTTTGGTTCATTGGATTATTCTGATGATGCAGGAACATCTTCTGTAAGTTTAGGTATTAGATATGCTAACTTTACAACTTGGATGCCTGATTTCACTTACGGAACAGCGGTTGATGATGGAACAGATAATTCTAATGCAACTACTTCTAATGCGTATAGTCAAGGATAATTTTTCCTTTTCTTCGCATTTTTTAACTTATCCCTTTAAAAACTCCAATTATACTTACTACTTTAAACTTAAATCTTCAAAACATTATAAATAAAAGAAAATACTTAATTAGGAGAATTCTAATGAGACATGAATTAAGAAAAATGATAGATAATATCGTTGATGATAGTTTCGACGAAGCAAGAGAACACTTAAAAGTAGTGTTGGCTCAATACTTAGCAGGAAAAAGATTTGTTACTAACAAAGAAATTTTTGGTGATGGATCAGATCCAAGAGATGATTATTCTGATGAAGGTTATGTAATCAATGATTACAATGATGGATATGATGATGACTTTGATGAAGATGATTTCGAGGACGAAGTTCCAGCAAGATGTATGAGATAAGGAGGTTCGAATGAGTAATTTACTAATTGAAACACTTGAACCTAAAATTGCTAATCTTCAAGAATCAAAACAAGATGGTAAACACTGGTATCTTGAAGGAATTTTTATGCAAGCTGAAGCTAAAAATGGAAATGGGAGATTATATCCGAGACCAGTTTTAGAAGAATCGGTATCAAAAGTTCAAGAAAAAATGAAAAAAGGTTATACGGTACTTGGAGAGTTAGAACACCCAGATTCACTTTCAATCGATTTGAATAATGTTTCACATGTTATTGAAAAATTTGAATGGCAAGGAAACAATGTTATTGGTAGAGCAAAAATACTTGATACTCCAAAAGGAGAGATTGTTAAAGCATTACTTAAAGAAGGTATTAAATTAGGTGTTTCTTCAAGAGGTTCAGGTTCAACTAAACACGAAGATGGATTGGTAATTGTAGAAAACTTTAATTTAATTACTGTTGATATTGTTGCAACTCCATCAGCACCAGATGCTTTCCCTCAAAGTTTACAAGAATCAATTCAAGAGATTTACAATGATCCAAAAATTGTTCCGTTGAGTGAAGCTGTGCTACACGATGAAGCTGCACAAAAGTATTTTGAGAAAGAAATACATAACTTTTTAATTTCACTAATAAATAAAAATAAATAAAAATAAAGAAAAATATAGGGAGATGAACAAAATGATGACAGAAATTTTGAAACCGTTGTTAGAGAGTGACATCCTAACTGACGAAGTTAAGCAAAATTTAGAAAAAACAATTTCTGAATCAATTGCTGAAATCGAAAATAAAGTAAAAGAAGAAGTTGAAGCAAAAGCTAAAGAAAATTTCAATAAAGCAAAAGAGAAATTTGAAACGGCTTTCAAATCAATGGAAGAAACTTACAAAGCAAAAATTGAAGCTCTTGAAACTGAATTAAAAGAAACAAAAGAAACAGCTCAAGAGTTAGTTGCTGAATTGAATAAATTGGAAAGTAATCCATTATCTAAATTAACAGAAGAAGACATCAAAGCGGCAGAGGCTAAATTAGTTGAAGAATTAGAAGCTAAACATAAAGCTGAAATTGAAACTCTTAAAGATGAGTTTGAAACTAAATTAGAAGAAAAAGAATTAACTTTCGAACAAGAATTAGAAGAATACAAAACTAAAATCAATGAAGCGTTTGAATCTACTGATTTAGCAACTCAAGAAATTGTTGAAGGATTAGATGCTACTATTGAAGAATTACAAAACGAATTAAAATCTGAAAAAGAAGCAAAAGAATCATTAAAAGAAAAAATTGAAGAATTACAAGAAGTTGTAGATTCAATTGATTACGAATCAAGAATTGCTGAAGCAGTTGCTGAAACAGAAGCAAGAGTTAAAGCAGAGGCTGAAGAAAGAGTTGAATCAATTAAAGAACATTTAGTATCATCAACTGAAATTTTCATTGAACAAGAATTAGCAGAAATGAAAAAAGATTATGAAGAATTGATCAAAGAGAAAAAAGGTAGAGAAATTCTTGAATCACTTAAAGCAGTTGTAACTCAATTCTGGGATGTTGATGCTGAAGTTGCAGAAGAAGTTCTTAATCTTAAAAAAGAAACTGAAATGAAAGTTGAGCAATACAAAGAAATGCTTAAAAAAGAACATGCGAGATTAGAAGAATCTCAAAGAGAAATTGAGAATTTGAGAAAAAAACTTATTCTTGAATCCAAATCATCTTGCTTAACTTCTGAAAAGAAAGAAAAATTAGCTAAATTAGCTGAAAGTATTGATACAGAAGTTCTTGAGACTGAAATCGAAACTTTAATGGAATCTGTTGTTGAAACATTCAATAGTGGATTTGAAAGTAAAGTTGAAGAAGTGGTTGAAAAAGCGCCAGTGGAAAAAGAAGTTTTAGTTGAAAGCAAAACTGAAAGAAAAACAAACATTGGTTCAGGTGATTTACCAGAAAAGAAACAATCATCTGCTGAAGATTTAGCAGATTTGTTAGCAATGGCAGGAATTAAGTAAGAAAAATAGGTAAAAATAAGGTTTAAACCCTTATTTTTTTGAAAAAGTTATATAAATAAAAATGAAATAAAAACAAAGAAAAACAATATCTTATAAGGAGAAATTCAAATGGCAAATTTAAGACCAAAAATGTTAGTAGAATCACTTTTAGAAGGTGTAGCAGAAGAAAAAAAAGATTCAATGAGAATCATTTTAGAAAACCAAGCAAAATATGCTGAAACTTTAAACGAAGCAACTTTTAGTGGAGCTATCAAAACTGTTCCGAAATTGATTATGCCTTTAGCAAGAAGAGTAATGACAAATGTTATTGCTGATCAATTAGTAGGTGTTCAACCACTTAAAGAAAGAACTGGTATTTGTATGGCATTAAAATATGTTTATGTATCAGATGTAAGTATTGACTTAAAAACTGAAGCAGCGGCTCAAGCTGAAGCAAACAGATATAACTCATTAGTATCAAATGATCCAGATGCACCAAAAGCAACTGTTGATGGAAGTGTTGTAACTTACCCAGCTGGAGCAGAAATTTCTTATGTATCAGGTGTTGCTCAATATGCTGAAAAATTAGCAACAGAAGATGGTGAAAAAATGACATTGAACAAAAACGTTCATCCTGATTATAGAGAATTCAGAGAAACAACTCCAAAATTCGTTCAACAAACTGTAACTGCTAAAACAAGAAAACTTGCAGCACAATGGTCATTAGAAGCAGCTCAAGATGCACAAGCTTCATTAGGTATCAACATTGAAAAAGAAATGATTACTGCTTTAGCACAAACAATTGCTAATGATATTGATAGAGAAATCTTAACTGTAATCGAAGATAAAGTTGGATATACAACTAACTATGATTATGCAAATGTTTCTGGAACAAACTCTATGGCAGAAAAATATCAAGCACTTTATAGTAAAATCCTTGAAGTATCTAACCAAATCGCTGTTAGAACAAGAAGAGGAGCAGCAAACTGGATGGTAGTAAATCCTAACATCTTAACTGTATTACAAACTTTAAAATCATTCAACTTTGCACCAAGCGCAACTAACTATGTTGATCCAACAAATGTAGGTTTAGCTGGAACAATTGAAGGAAGATTTAAAGTATTTACTGATATTATCAGAACAAGTGATGATGTATTGTTAGGATATAAAGGAAATGCCGAAACAGATTCTGGGATAGTGTATCTACCATATGTTCCGTTAGAAGTTTCACCAACAATTCTTGATGGTAACAGTTTTATGCCGAGAGTAATGTTAAGCACAAGGTATGCGATTGCTGATAATATCCTTGGAGCAGATGCTTACTACGGAAAAGTAAAAGTAAATTTAGGTTAATTTAACCTTTAAGAGAGAATTCATCTCTCTACTTCTCTCTTTCTTTTACATTCAACTTCAAAAAATATCTTAAACAAATCATTGATTAAAATTCAAAAATATGTTATAATAACTTAAAAAAGGAAATCTATGCCTTCTAACATCAAAGAGGAGATTGACAAATATAAAAATAAAAAAAGAATATATTACAAGCAGTTTAGTGATGAATTGAAAAATTATTTAGAAATTAAATTTCCAAATCTTCCAATAGAAGAACAATTCTATCTCGAAATTCATAATTATGACAAACCACCAAAATGTCAATTAGAAGGGTGTGAAAAGAAAGCAGCATTCAATAAGAAAAAGAAAGAATATAGTAAAGGCTGTTCATCTCATCATTCATCTCGTATCACATTACAAGAAAAGTACGGTGTTGATAATCCATCGGAACTTGAAGCAACTAACAAAAAAAGGGGTGAAACTCTACAAGAAAAATATGGTGGAATAGGTTTTGCCTCAAACAAAATCAAAAATAAAGCAGATAAAACTATTGAGAGTATTTATGGTGTTGAAAATGTTTCACAATCCAAAGAGATTAAAGAAAAAGTAAAAAACACCTTTATCAAAAAATATGGTGGGGTTGGTGCAGCTTCAAAAGAAATTAGAAAAAAAATGGAAGAAAGTACTCAAAATAATTATGGAGTTGATAATCCTTTTAAATCTGAAATTGTGAAACAGCGTATAAAAGAAACAAATAAAGAAAAATATGGTTGTGAATTAGCAATCCAATCTGATGAAGTTAAACAAAAAGCTAAATTCAATTTTCTTAAAAAGTCATTTGAAAAGATTAAAAGTAAATTAGTTGATGTTGTAGTACCTTTGTTTGAGTTGAACGATTACTCAGGAGTTTCAGAAAAATATAAATGGAAATGTGTTAAGTGTGGAAATGTTTTTGAAGACCATTTAGATAATGGTAGGATACCGAGATGTTTGAGGTGTTACCCGATTATTAAACCCAATTCAAATATGGAAAATGAGTTATTTGAAAAAATTAAGATACCAGATAAAATCAAAAATGACAGAACCATCTTAAATGGAAAAGAAATTGATATTGTTATCCCTTCTAAAAAGATTGCTATTGAATTTGATGGGTTGTATTGGCATTCAGAACTTAATGGAAAAGATAGAAATTATCATTTAAACAAAACCATAGAATGTGAGAAAAAAGGTTATCAGCTAATTCATATATTTGAAGATGAATGGTTTAATCATGAAGAAATAGTATTGTCTGTTATCCACTCGAAGTTAAATATTTTTAACGAAATAATTTATGCAAGGAAAACAAAAGTAAGAGAACTTGCAACAAAAGAGAAAGATGAATTTCTTGAGAAGAATCATCTTCAAGGAAAAGATAACTCAAATGTTAAGCTTGGATTATTTTATAAAGATGAGTTAGTATCAGTGATGACTTTTGGGAAACCAAGATTTAACAAAAACTATCAATATGAAATGCACCGATTTTGTTCTAAACTCAGCACAAAAATTATAGGAGGGGCATCAAAATTATTTAAGTTTTTTGTTAGAAATTATAATCCGAAGTCGGTGATTACTTATGCAGACAGAAGATACTCAAATGGTGAATTCTATAAGAAAATTGGATTTGGGTTGAAATCAATATCAAAACCTAATTTCTTTGTTATGAAGGATTACACTAAAAGAGAGCATAGATTAAAATATCAAAAATATAAACAATGTAAAATTTTAGATGTGTATGATGATAATTTAACTGCATGGCAAAATCTACAACTTAATGGGTATGATAGAATATGGGATTGTGGAAATTATGTATTTGAGTGGGTTAAAGGGAGAAATAAAAATAATGAAGCAAATGAATGAAAAAGAAATTATAGAGTACTTGAATAATAAAAAACAAGTATTCAATACAAATCCTAATAGGTTTAAAAAAGAAGCAAAAGAATTTTTAGATGAATTTTCAAAAAAAATAAATCTTGATTTAGAAAAATATGATTACAAAATACTATTTTATCTTTGGAAAGAAAATTTGAAAGAAATTCCTAAATGTCAATACAAAGGTTGTGATAATGAAGCACGTTTTTTAAATCTTAAAGAAGGATTTTCAAAAGGGTGTTGTCACGAACATGCTAAAAAAGTAACATTCCTTGAAAAATACGGTTCTGAAAACGCTTTTGCCTCCAAAGAAATTCAAAAAAAGGTTTCAAAAACATTTAAAGAAAAATATGGTGTATCACATCTTATAGGTTCACCACATTTCAAAGAAAAAATGAAAGAAAAGTATGGTGTAGAAAAAGCAATGGATTCAGAGGAGCTAAAAGAAAAATCCAAACAAAAAATGAAAGAAAAGTATGGTGGAGTTGGTGCAGCTTCAAAAGAAATTAGAAAGAAAATGGAAGAAACTACTCAAAAACGATATGGTGTGAAAAATGTATTGGTTCAGTATTCAAATTCTCATATTGACAACATTGATGATTGGAATGATAAACAATTCATAGAAGAAAATTTTGTTATAGATAGTGTACCAAAAATCCAGGAAATGATAGAATATTTTAATTGCTCTAATTTGGGGGGAAATCTTTACAAACATTTAAGGAAATTGGGTATAGAATTGAAAGTTGAACAATCATCATCTTATGCTGAAAAAGAAATTTCTAATTTCATTAAAGAATTAGGTTTTGAAGTGAAAGAAAATTTTAAACCTGGATGGTTGAACGGAAAAGAACTCGATATTGTTATTCCTTCTAAAAAGATTGCTATTGAATTCAATGGTCTTTACTGGCATTCGGAATTGAATGATAAGGGTAAAAATTATCATTTAAACAAAACAAGAGAGTGTGAAAAAAATGGTTATCAACTAATTCACATCTTTGAAGACGAATGGTTGTTTAAGAAAGAAATAGTGAAATCGGTTCTCAAATCCAAATTAGGTATTTTCGATAGAAGAATTTATGCAAGAAAAACAAAAATTAGAGAAATCGATTATCAAACAACTTCCGATTTTCTTGAAGAGAATCATTTACAAGGGAAAGATAACTCTAAAATAAGATTAGGGTTGTATCATAATGATGAATTGGTATCAGTGATGACATTTGGCAGACCAAGATTTAATAATAACTATCAGTATGAGATGCATCGTTTTTGCTCCAAAATTGGTTATCAGATAATAGGTGGGGCATCAAAGTTATTCAGATATTTCACTAAAATTTATAATCCAAATTCAGTAGTCACTTATGCTGATAGAAGATACTCAAAAGGGGAAACTTATCCCAAATTAGGATTTACTTTGAAATCAATATCAAAACCTAATTTCTTTGTTATGAAGGATTACACTAAAAGAGAACATCGAATGGGTTATCAAAAACACAAACAAAAAAATATTTTGAAGAAATTTGATCCGGAACTTACTGCATGGCAAAATCTACAACTTAATGGGTATGATAGAATATGGGATTGTGGAAATTATGTATTTGAGTGGAGAAAAGAAGATTAAAGACCTAATGTTTTTTCGGTCCAAATCTCAAAAATGTATCCATTTTTTCTTGCCCATTCTTCTGCCGCTTTCCATTTATCTTGATTTTTCTGATAAGTTAAAATTTCATTATTGTATCGTTTAATAGCTTTTTGAGTTTTTCTTTTTGGTTCTTTAGGTGGTAAAGTTTGTTCATAAGGTTTAATTTCAATAATGTATCTTCTTATATTTCCATCTTTATCTTCTACTTCAAAATCTACATCAATAAAATATCTGTGCATTTTACCATCTACTTGAAATCTGTAAGGTATAACAATGCTTTCACTACCCCATCTTTTAATTGCTGGATGAGTGTCGAGAAAATAAAAAACTCTTCTTTCCCACCCACTACGATAAACAATAGGCATACTCCCCTTGTATTTTTCTGGATAAAGTGGTTCATAGGTTCCTTGCTGCCATTTACTTTTTGCCAAAGAAACTCCTTTTTCTTATTATTTAGTTGTAATCGTTCAATTCATAAATAAAGATATAAGAAATTAAGGAGTTTTAATGGCTGTTAAAACATTTGAAAGAGAAGTTAAAAAGTTAACCTCTGAATTTACAAATTTAATCGAGAATTATAATTTTAAACAATATGATTTTTATTCTATTAGGGAGACTTTGATAGATTACATCAAGAAAACATATCCCAATTATGACGATTATTTCAGATCTGATTACATTATGATGCTTATAGAATTATTTGCATTCTATGGTGAAATGATGGCATATCGTATGGATATGAATATGAATGAGGTTTATCTTTCAACTGCTAAAGATAGAAGAAGTATTATTAAAATTGCTGATATGCTTGGATACAAATACTCGAGAATAATTCCATCATCTGCTATCTTGAAATTTGATATGACAGATAATGAAAAGGGGAATTTCTTTCTTAATAAAAAAAGAATTCAAACAAGTTCTCTTGATGTGCTTGAAAGTAGATTTGACATTGAATTTGAATTAGCTCCTAGTAAACCGGGAAGTTATTATGATTACAAAATGGATTTTATTCTAAAAAATCTTGATGGACAACAATTTATGGATACCCTTAATAATATTTTTGATAGATTATCTAATTTTGATGATAACGAAGGGATTAAAACAAGAGTAATTCTTGAAGATGGATTTGAACAATATGAAAGGTCAATTTTTATTGATAAAATTCAAACTAAATTTGAAGCTAATTTTAATATTATGGTTGATTATATGGGGGACTCGAGAACCTTTGAAATTCAAAACATAAAATTTGATAAAGATAGGTATTTGCTTGAAGAAGATATTTCAGCAGCGATAACTTATGATGAAGAAAAATTATATGACCCTGTTTTAGAAGTTGGATTTGAATTTGTGATTAGGTATGATAAAGGGAATAACATTTTGGATAAAAATGTTTACATGTACACTATTGCTGTTCAAGGAGCATCTTTTTCATTCCCATTAACTATTACAACACCAACACCTAATTTTTCACAGATTCTTTATGAAAATAATATTTTCCAAAACCAAACTAAAATCAAACAATATGATGGTGATGGGAATGTTGTGAGAGAATATAATGAAGTAGATGACCTTTCTAATACTGAATTAAAATATGCTTATGAAGTGAATAATACAGAAAATGGTCATATTGAAATTATTGGTGGTGATGGTAAAAATGTTGAAGCTATGTTACCAGCTACACAGACGTTATTTTATTATAGAAAAAATCCATACAATAGAGATGAAGTGCTTAATGTAGTGAATGCTGATTTGGCAAGTGTTAATCTTCCTGTTCATTATTATGATAGTAATACAGAATCTGATAGAAGTAATACTTTTGCTTTGGTTCCAACTGAAAAATTCAATGCAACTGGTGGTCAAGCGGAGGAATCAAATGAACAAATCAAGTACATGGCTAAAAAAATCAGAAGTGTACAAGATAGGTTTGTTACGGCAAAAGACTATGAAACTGCTGGGATGTTATCACCGAAAGTTAAACATGCTAATGTTATTTTAAGAACTTATATTGGTAAAAATAGTCCGAGACTTTCAAATAATTTTATTGATGTTTTTATGGATTCTAAGAAA
>Ga0256843_1002989_pt1 | contig 12009 bp, 10 predicted proteins | sample AlvinellametaG_FD_191572 | JGI IMG/M metagenome (GOLD analysis project Ga0256843, IMG submission 191572) | Pompeii worm associated microbial communities from hydrothermal vent at the East Pacific Rise, Pacific Ocean - Alvinella | ecosystem: Host-associated > Annelida > Integument > Unclassified ... | reverse complement strand
ACGGTGGACAAGGTATGGGACAAGGAATGGGTAAAGGAAGGTTTTAAAATGCAAAAAAAACTTCTTTTGAGTTTTCTCTTTGTATGCTCCTCTCTTGGGGCGCAGACACTCACACTACAGAGTGCTATAGAAAAAACACTCATAAATCATCCTGATGTAAAATCTTTTGCTTTGAAAGTACAACAGTCACACTCCTCTTTTAGATCAGCCTATGCAGACTACTTACCGCAGGTAAATGTACAAGCAAATTACAACGGGATACAGACATTTGTCTTCCCTGTCAATGGCTCATTTAATACTCTTGATGATAGTGGCTGGAGTGCAGGAGTCTCTTTAAAACAGAAAATTTGGGACTTTGACAAAACATCTTCTAAAGTCGATGCTTCCAAAGTGGATGAAAAAATCTCTCAACTCTCTCTGGCTGATATAAAAGCCTTACTGGTCTACAAAGTGAAATCTTTTTATGAACTTATGATCGTTCAAAAAGAGGCTATTTTAGTACGAAAAAAAGATTTAGAGGCAAAAGAGGCTTACTACAAACAGGCAAATGCACTTGTAGAACAAGGCTTAAAGACACAAGCAGATGCAAGCCGTTTCCTCTCTGCTGTCTATATTGCAAAAGAGAACCTTGCAAATGCACGAGCAGCTTTCTTAAAAGCAAAAAACTCTCTCTCACTCTATATGGGTGAGGAAATCGAAGAGAGTGTAGAACTACAAAGTGCTATACTTCAAGAGAATCCAAACTTTACACTCTCTGTAGAAGATGAGATTTTACAAGAGAATGTACAACTAAAAATTCAGACACAAAACATTGACAAAAATCTTCTTTTACATAAGTCTGTACAGGCTTCTCACTATGGTTCACTTGATGCAGTTGCATCATACACACATATAGATACACTCAATAGTTATGACTCCAAACTTTTAGGCTTATCTCTCAACATACCTCTTTATAGTGGGGGAAGAACTTCAGCCGAAGCACAAAAAGCAGCTATCTCTTCACAAATTGCAAAAGAGCAAAAAGCTTCACAGACACTTTTACTCAAAGAGGAGATTGAGTCTCATCTCATTGACATAGAGAGCTACAACAAAACCATAGAAGCAAAAAAAGCCCAACTACTCTCCTCACAGGAGACCCAAAAAGTACTCGATGCTAGATACAACGAAGGACTCGCAACATACATAGAAGTCTTAGATGCAACGAGCTTAGTACTTAATGCAAGACTTGGTCTTCTAGAGTCTTACTACCTACGAAGTTTAGCTATTAACCGTCTTGAATATCTTAAAGGAAAAACACAATGAAACCACTCTACAAATATATTTTAATAGCAGGAGTCATTGCTGTAGCAGGGACACTCTTTTACAACAAAGTATACATACCAAAGACAACATATGCAAAAGTTTCTCCTACAAAAGGAGACCTCAATGTAGAGGTTTTTGGTATTGGAAATCTTGGTGCAAAAAAAATATACAGTGTGAGTGCAGGTGTCTCTGCAACACTCTTAGAGACTTTTAGTGATGAGGGCAAATGGGTGAAAAAAGGTGATTTACTTGCTGTTTTTGACACAGTTGACCTTCCTATACAACTCAATGAGAGTAAAATAGGTGTGAAAAAAGCCTACTCGGAACTTATAGCTTCACAAAAAGAGTTAGCAAGTCTTGAGGCACAAAAAAACCTTGCCCTCACTACATACAAACGCTACGACAAGCTTAAAAAACAATCATTTGCTTCACAGTCAGAGTATGACAAAGCAAAAGCGGACCTTAAAGTCATAGAAGCACAAATAGAAGTAACAAAAGCACACATAAACTCTGCAAAAACAGAAATAGCCCGTGCAAAAGAGGCTGTAAAAGCCATAGAGAAAAAACTCTCAAAATATAGAGTATATGCACCAGTTGATGGCTATGTCATTGCAAAAAAAGCTGAAGTTTCACAAACACTACTACTTAACCAAACACTCTTTGACATCGTAAACCCTCAAGATGTCTGGGTCAAAGCATACATAGATGAGAAGATTAGTGCCAATGTCAAAGTTGGTAGTCCTGCAACAATTTCACTCCGTTCTCATGCAGAAAAAAAGTATCCAGCTATTGTAAAACGTATTGTTGCACAGAGTGATTTAGTGACTCAAGAGCGAGAAGTAGATGTTGCTTTTAACAAGCTTCCTCTCCCCTTTTTCATTAATGAACAAGCAGAAGTTTATATACAAACAAAAACATACAAAAATGTACTCAAAATAGATGCAGATGCACTCATTCATCTGAGTGATGCAAGTGGAGTATGGGTGCTTAAAAATTCCAAAGCACACTTTAACAGAGTTAAAGTCATTGCCATTGCAAATGGGGAAGCTGCTGTAGAAGGTCTTAGTCCACAAAGTAAGCTTCTCATTAGCGACCCGAGTAAAAAAGCCCTGAAAGAGGGTATGGAAGTACACTAATGATAAACTTAGCAAAAAAAGACATTGCACATACGTTTGGGAAGTTCATAGTAACAGCCATGGGTGTGGGGATGCTTCTTGGAATAGTTCTCATTATGATTGGTGTCTATAGAGGAATGATTGTCGATGCACAGGTGCTCCTTGATGATTTAGATGTTGATGTTTGGATAGTACAAGAGAATACCCTTGGACCCTTTGCTGAGTCTTCTCGAGTCCATGAAGATTTAAAAGATAGCATTCGAGTTATGGAGGGAGTGGACCAAACAGCAGCACTCACCTTTCAAAATATTCAGTTACCACACAATGGAAAACAGGTAAGAGTTGTTGCTGTAGGGTATGATCCGTATGGGTCAATAGCTGTTATTAATCCGCAACGACTCACAGAAGGAAGAGCACTCAACAAAAGTCATTATGAAATCGTTGTGAACGATAAACTAGGCTTTCAACTTCATGAGCGTATTCCTATTGGTCGTAATGTTTACGATGTAGTTGGTATTGTCAAAGGAGCTGTTTCTTCAGGTGGAGATCCTCTTGTCTACATTAGTCTCAAAGATGCTCAAGAGTTACAGTTTTTGTACTCAAACGCTCGAATTCGTTCAGATAGAGCCAGAGGTATGAGTGGTGGAGACTCTCACATGGTAAACACTATTGTAGCAACACTCCACAAAGGCTACTCCATACAAGAAGTAGCAGCGAATATTAAACGCTATAAACACAAAAGTGTCTACACAAGATTTGAGCAAAAAGACATTTTAACAAAAAACCTTATAGAAAAGGCATCGAAACAGATTGGTCTCTTTACTGCCATACTTGTTATAGTTTCTACTATAATAATCGCCTTAATTATCTACACAATGACACTAGAGAAGATGAAAGAGATTTCCATTATGAAACTCATAGGTATTCCAAATAGTGTTATTATTAAAATGATTGTTCAAGAGACTCTCCTTTTAGGCTTCTTAGCCTTTATTTTTGGGAATGCCTTCTCGCATCTTATTTACTCCAAATTTCCAAAACGAGTTGTTTTAGAAGTTCCAGATGCTTGGATGCTCTTTTTAGTCGTTATAGCAGCCTCTGTTCTCTCTTCGTTTATAGGTGTAAAAAAAGTTATTAGTGCAGATCCTGCAGCAGCAATAGGTGGTTGATAATGAATACAAATCAAAGTATTAAAGTAGAAAATCTTGTCAAAGAGTTCGGTAAGGATGAGAGTCTTGTAAGTGTTATAGATGGGGCGAACTTCCAAATAGACAAGGGAGAGCTTGTTGCCCTTATAGCACCAAGTGGAGCTGGAAAAACAACACTACTTATGATGATAGGATGTGTTGAAGAGCCGACAAGTGGCACAATCTATTTAGGAGATGAAAAAGTTTATGAAAATAGATGGCTTACAAAAGAGACTCGTAAAATAAGACGTGAAAAAATTGGGTTTATTTTTCAAGCACACTACCTCATTCCTTTTCTCAACATCATTGACAATGTTACACTAGTTTCTCAAGTAAATGGTGTTTCTGAAGCACAGGCACATAAAGAGGCTATGGAACTGCTAGAGTATTTTGACATTGCAGACAAAGCAAATGCAATGCCTTCGGAACTCTCAGGTGGACAGAACCAAAGGGTTGCCATTGCCAGAGCACTCGCCAATAAACCAGAGATTATTTTAGCAGATGAGCCAACAGCAGCACTTGACATGGAACGCTCTTTTGATGTTGTTAAGATGCTTAAAAAAATCGCTCTAGACCAGAATGTTGCAGTTGTAATGGTAACACACGATGAAGCAATGTTACCTCTTTGTGACAGAATTTTAAAAATAGAGAACAAAAAAGTTGTCTCTTCTGAGATAAAAAAAGAGAGTATTATATGATACGAAATACTCTTTTTCTTCTCTCCTTTGTAGTTCTTATAACAGCCTGTCAACAGAAAAGTACAACACATCTCAATGGTGCAAAGCTTATTCAAGAAAAGTGTAGCCAGTGTCATAACCTAGACCTACCACCAAAAACTTTTGAAGATGAAAAAGCTCCACCTATGATGGCTGTTGCGTTTCACATAAAGGGGTTTATAGAGACAAACGATGAGAGTTCTCGTATTCCAAAAGCAATTGCTTTTGTCAAAGACTATGTCTTTTACCCTGATGCAAAAAAATCCTTTTGCGATAAAAAAAGTTTAGAGAGTTATGGTGTTATGCCCTCACAAAAAGGGGCTCTAAGTGAAGAGGAACTCGAGGCAATAGCGAAGTATTTATTTGCTCATTTTACACAAAAAAATCTCAATGAAGCACAAGCAATTAAGAACAAGTTAGCAAAAATGCCTCAAGGTGAACGTTTAGCACTTCAATATAACTGCCTTGGATGCCATAAAGTAGACAAAAAGCTTGTAGGTCCATCATTTCAAGAGATTGCTCTTCGCTATAAAAGTAACCCAGAGAGCATTGCTAAGAGTATAGCCCTTGGTTCAAAAGGGAAATGGAGTAACACAAGAGCCGCCCAGATGCCCTCTTTTAAAGAGCACATAAACCAAGAAGATATACAAACACTCACACAATGGATTCACAAGCTCGCCATTAAATAAACTTTTAACTCAATAAACGCTAAAATGACTCTACTTAATAAGGGAGTCGTTTTGTGAAAGAAGCATCTGAAGTTCTAGCTAGAAAATACCGTCCATCCAATTTTGATGAACTCATTGGTCAAGATACCATTGCACAAACACTCTCACTCGCACTTGATTCTAACCGACTCTCGCATGCATACCTTTTCTCCGGTTTAAGAGGGAGTGGAAAGACATCGACAGCCCGCATTTTTGCCAAGGCACTCATTTGTGAAGAGGGAATGAGCCACCATCCTTGTGGTAAATGTTCTAACTGTGTTATGGCTATAGAAAACCGCCATATGGACATTATTGAAATGGACGGGGCGAGTAGCCGTAAAATAGATGACATTCGAGATTTAGTCGAACAGACAAAGTACAAACCTGCTGTTGCTCGCTATAAAATCTTTATTATTGATGAAGTGCACATGTTAACAAAAGAGGCATTTAATGCTCTTTTAAAAACACTCGAAGAGCCTCCAGAATATGTTAAATTTATTCTAGCTACAACAGATCCTTTAAAACTACCTGCTACGATTTTAAGTAGAACACAACACTTTCGTTTTAAAAGTATTGCAACAAATAAAATTGTAGACCATCTTGCTCATATTTTACAACTTGAAGGTATTGAGTATGAGAGTGATGCCTTAGAGATTCTTGCACGAAGCGGTAGTGGTAGTCTTCGAGATACACTTACCCTTCTTGACCAAGCCATTATTTACTCTAAAAACCATGTAGATGTGCCAACGGTTACAGATATGCTAGGGCTTGTTGACCCTAAATTTATAGATGAACTTTTTAATGCTGTATTTGCAAAAGACTATGCTGCACTTGTGGAGAAGACAAAGTTTTTAGAAGATTATGAATCAGAAATGGTTGTTGATGAACTTATTGCCTACCTTAAAGAGAAAATGTATACACCAGATTCTCTCTTTTCTACGCTTGTATTAGACCGATTTTTTAGAATTTTAAGTGAGTCAAAATACCTCTTTAGCATTAATGCAGATGGCTCTTTTGTACTCTCTCTCATCTTTTTTAAAATGGTAGAAGCACTCCGCATCCGTGAAATTGATCAAATGATAGAGTCTTTACAAAAAGATGTAGAACGTCCATCACTCATTGAGACACCTACAAACAGTGTAAAAATTCAAACTGCTACACCAGAGATGATGCCAAAAGCTACTCCAACTGAGAAAGAAGAGAGCCAAGCCCATGTAGAGCCAACTAGCACTATTCCAGCACAAGAGCCACTTACAGAAAAACCGACGCTACAAGAAGAACCAGTAACACCACAAAACACTCTCTTTTTACAGCTCATAGAGAAAATACGTGATCGTAATAGTGAACTAGGCGAGTGCTTTTCAACAAACATCCATTTTGTCTCACATCATGAAAATGTACTAACATGGGAAAGTTGTGCCGATGAAGCATGTAAAAAGGCTCTTAAGCATGGCTATAGTGTTATTAAACAGTTAGTAAGAGAAATCTTTGGTTTTGAGACACAAATAAAAGGTACAGCTTGTACAAAAGAGAAGAGTGTTCCAAAAAAAGTAGAACCTCTTGTAGATGAAGCACCAAGTATCTCTATGGTCGAAGATGCTGAGCTTGCAACTGCAGGTAGTTGCGTTACTAACTGTAATGATGCTACACCCCTTGAAGAGCTCAATGGAACAGACATCACTAAAGAACCTATGGTACAAAAAGCCATAGAACTCTTTGAAGCAAAAAAAGTAACGGTTCAGTCTAAAATTTAAAGAAAGAAAAGAACTTCACAGCTTATATTTTCTCTTTTACATAGAAGAAGTAACTCCTCGTAAGGGGTTACATTACGTTTTTTCATTGTGGCAAAACGTACCTGTGTTACACCCAAAAATTCTGCTACATCTTTGTCTAAAACCTTTCGCTGTAATCTCGGTGCCAAATACTCTTTTAAAGTTTGAATTATTGTTCTAAAATCTTTCATGCACTCACTTTCTTATATTTTTGTAAATATATCTAAAGTGAAAGCTATTCCTCTAAAGTATTGCGTTTTGCTATTTTTTTAAAGTTTTTTTTCCTTTTCTATGCAAACGCTTCACTATATTTTTTAAAAGGAGCCCCATTTCTAAGTACTCTTTATAGTATTTTGCCTTGTAATGGACTCCATAATTTTTATTTGCTGAAAGCTCATACAAAAACTCTTTGAATGCTTTTTGTTCCATAAAAAGTTTCTGCATTATTTTTCTGTAAATATAAAAAAAGCTTGCACATAGAAGAGTTCCAAAGAGAGCTATCTCTCCCCATACAAAGTAAAACTCTTCTAAAACCTTCTCATTTTCTATAAGGTCTAAATGCAGTAAAAAAGAGTGCATTAAAGTGTAGGAGAGTAAAAAAAAGATGAAAAAACAAAGGAGAAAAAGTACCACTACTTTTACATATAACTCATCTTTTAATCGCTTCATCTCTACTCTCAAACTTTTTTCTTATTGTAACAAAAGATATTAAGACAATACTTTAAACTCTATTAAGCATTTATGTTTTATAATAAGGAATATTAAAGGAGTTCTTATGTATGTATCATCATTTCGTACACATATTGATACAACTACAACAAAAAGAGTCCAAAACGACAAAAGTGTAGAGCCGACAAAAAGAGAGAGTTCGAGTACATCTGAAAAATTTGCACTACTCTCCTCTAATGAGGTTACGACAACACAAAAACTTCCTGTAAACTACATCTCAAACTATAAAGTTCTTAGTAATCAACAGAAACTTCAAGAGCAGACAGAAGGTTTTACACAAAACAGCGATAAAACAAAATTTCAAAAAATAAGCTCTATGAGTAATGCACAGAGTGCTTACACAGAAAATTCTCAACCTTTTTCTCTACTTATGAAACCAAAACCAACACTCTCACAAACACCAAAAACTGAACTTCGTTTTACAAAAGAGGGACAGAGTGCACAAGAGAGTACACTCAAAGCAACGATGGTAAATACCTACATTGCAAATGACAACTACTACAGAATAACAGCAGCCTAGTCTTCTAGCCAAGCCTCACTACGTAACACACGACCATCACAAAACTTTTTTAACTTGTAAGCAGATGTAGCTTTTCCATTCTCTAACTCCATAATGGCAACTTGAAGAATTTTTTTACATTTTTTAGGAATGTCAAAGTGCCCTTTCATACCTGTTAGAAACTGCTTAAGAGGTACTTTTGCATCCATACCTATAACATTGTCTCTACAGCCACTTAAACCTATGTCTGTTAAATATGCTGTCCCTTTTGCAATTTGAAAATCATCAGTACTTACATGTGTATGTGTCCCTATAATGGCACTCACTCGTCCTTGTAAAAGCATCATCATCCCGCGTTTCTCACTTGTTGCTTCAGCATGAAAATCTATAAATATATTTTTTACACCTTCACTCTCTAGTCTCTCAACCTCTTGAAGTGCTGTACGAAAAGCATTATCGGCATAAGGCATACCGTAGTGACCCATAAGATTTAAAACAGCTATTTTTTCACCCTTTACATCGTATGTCTTACATCCAGTACCACTCACTTCTGCAGGGTAGTTATGCGGACGGAGTAGTTCATGTGTCTCAAAAAGAGGAATAATATCTTTCTTATCCCAAGAGTGGTTCCCCCCACTCATAACATCTATGCCATAAGAGAAGAGCTCATTACAGTTTTTCATACTCAGACCAAAACCGTGAGAAGCATTTTCGTAATTCACTATGACAAAATCCAGCTCCTCTTCTTCTCGTAATTGTGGAAGGTACTTCTGAAGCATCTCCCGTCCCGGTCTCCCTACTATATCGCCTATAAATGCTATTTTCATATATTTTTCTTATTTATTAATTTATTGGAATTATATCATTTTCCATCCCTATTCAAAGTAGATTATTTTTTTTCATGCTATAATCTTTGCTAAAAAGGCATAAGATATGCAACACTTCTCCTCTCTTTTGCTCATACTCCTTCTCTTTTTAAACAACTGTAACTCGAATGAGTCTCAATCAACACAAGAGAGTACTGACACGCCTATATTCTCAAGCTACCAAATACATACTGCCGTTACTACTACTCTTTTTTGGATAGGTGAAGATGCAAATAGTTCTACAAATGGAGATATAGCTAACTATGCTAGTGCTTGGGATGAAAACTGGACCTTCCACTTTGGTGGGATAGACACTCCAGATGAAAGAGAGCTCTATAAACCAGCTGGATTTGAGCCAAAAGAGAACCCTTTTTATTTTGCTCTCCCCTTTAACGATTTTGACAACCAAGGTCAGAGAAAAAAAGACTTAGAAACATATGTACCCTGGGCGAAATACTATGACCTTAATAGTACTCTTTCTATTTGTAAAAACAGATGGATTAAAATTACAAAAGGAGATAGAACCGTATATGCACAATGGGAAGATGTAGGTCCATTTGAAGAGAATGACATAGCTTATGTTTTTGGAGATGCTCAAACTAACAGCGAAGTAAATAAGCATGCTGGATTAGATGTCTCTCCTGCTGTAAATGACTACCTTCAACTCAATGGTCTTGAGATAACAGAGTGGCAATTTGTAGACTTTGTAGATGTTCCTGATGGTCCTTGGTTGGAAACTATAACAAGTTCAAATGCAAACCGTACATGGTATGTTCCACACAGCCAAACAACTTGGCAATGGCAATTAAGTGGCACTCTTAACAGTAACTACAATGTTATGCTCTTTGATATTGACCTCTTCGATACAACAAAAGAGGAGATTCAAGCACTTAAAACAAGTGGAAAAAAAGTCATATGTTACTTTAATGCAGGAGCATATGAGTCATGGAGAGAAGATGCTGCTGCATTTACTGAAGAGCTTAAAGGAGAAGAGATGGATGGATGGGATGAACGCTGGTTAGACATAAGAAATGAAAATCTCTACCCTCTTATGAGCCAAAGAATTGCACTTGCTAAAGAGAAAGGTTGTGATGGAGTTGAGGCAGACAATGTAGATGGATATACAAATAACACAGGGTTTCCCCTTACTTTCTTAGAACAGGCAAAATACAATATATTTCTAGCTACAGAGGCACATAAACTTGACTTAGCCATTGCACTAAAAAATGACTTAAGCCAGATAAACTCATTAGTAAAGTTTTTTGATTTTGCCATCAATGAGCAGTGCCATATCTATAATGAATGTGAGATGCTCTTTCCATTTATACATGCTGACAAAGCAGTACTTAATGCTGAGTATGCAGAAAAATATATACTAAATAAAAACCAAGAAAGAGATACTTTATGTCAAAAGAGTTACGAGGAAGGAGCTGTTACACTCATCCTACCTTTAAACCTTGACGATAGCTTTCGCTACAGTTGCCAAGAGTAACTTATAAAATTTTGGGTTTGTTGTTTCTTAAGTAGAAGAGTGTTGCTTTAATGATGTCATCGTCATCTCTACTCTCTGACTTAATACTCTCTTTTGCATCATTCATATAGGTTACAGTAATATTCTGTCCATAATTCATAATACTCTTAATCTTTTTCTCAAGACTTAGTAACTTAATGACCATAAGTTCAAAGAACTGTTTTGTTGGAAGGTCTAGTTCACCAAAACGGTCTATTATTTCCTCTTCAATCTCATAAATCTCCACAGCACTCTCACACTGAGAGAGTCTACGGTAGATATCTAAACGTAGACGATCCTCTTTTACAACCTCATCGGAAATATAAGCACTAATAGTAAGTTTAATGTCTACTTTTGCACGCTCACCCTCTTTTGTGTTACTGAGCTCTTTAATGGCATCTTCTAACATTCTGAGGTACAAGGAGTAACCAATGTTTTTAATATGACCACTCTGTGCATCACCAACAAGGTTCCCTCCTCCACGAATCTCTAAGTCGTGGTGTGCTAAAACACTACCACTTCCTAAGAAAGAGTTTGACTCTAGTGCAAGAAGACGTTTTTTTGCCTCATCTGTTAAGAGTTCTTTGTTTTTGACAATAAAGTAAGCAAACCCCTCAACGCTACCACGACCAACACGACCACGAAGCTGGTGTAAATCGGCAATACCAAATCTATCGGCACCATCTACTAGTATGGTATTTACCTTTGGCATATGAATACCGGACTCAATAATACTTGTTGCTATCATTAAGTCATACTCACCTGCTTCAAATTTTAAAAGCTCTTTTTCTGTCTCTAAGGCAGAAATTTTTGAGTGCAGCATAACTATGCGTAGTTCTGGTAAAAGGGCTTTAAGCTCTCCCATTTTAATTGGCATATGGTCAATGGAGTTATGTACATAAAAGACCTGACCACCACGGCGAAGCTCACGGAGAATAACCTCTTTAATAAGCTTCTCATCATACTCTTTTACAAAAGTACGTACACCCTGTCTCTCACTCGGAGGTGTTAAAAGCTGACTCATAGTTTTTATGGAACTGAGTGCTTGGTTCAGTGAGCGAGGAATAGGTGTTGCACTCATAGAAAGTAGGTGTACATTATGGTAAAGCTCTTTAATCTTCTCTTTCTGTTTTACACCAAATTTATGCTCTTCATCTATAATGACAACCCCTAGTTTTTTAAACTCTAGACCAAAAAGGGTATGGGTACCAACAACAACATCTATCTCACCACTAGCAAGACCTTTAATGATGGCATTTTTCTCTTTTGTTGAAACAAATCTATCAAGTTTCGCATAACGAATTTTCAGTGAAGCGAAACGTTCATCTAAAGAGCGCCAATGCTGTGCAGAGAGGAGTGTAGTAGGTACAATAAACGCAGCTTGATAGCCCGACTTGTAAGCTGCATAAAGAGTATTTAAAGCTATTTCTGTTTTTCCAAAACCGACATCCCCACTAAGGAGTCTATCCATAATACTTCCAGTAGACATCTGCTGAAGAATCTCTTCAACAGCCTTTGTCTGGTCCTCTGTATAACTAAAACCACTCATCGCTTGAAAAGCTTTTAACTCATCTTTTGCAAGTCTTATTTTTGGTGCTTTAATGAGGGC
>Ga0256843_1002988_pt1 | contig 12017 bp, 12 predicted proteins | sample AlvinellametaG_FD_191572 | JGI IMG/M metagenome (GOLD analysis project Ga0256843, IMG submission 191572) | Pompeii worm associated microbial communities from hydrothermal vent at the East Pacific Rise, Pacific Ocean - Alvinella | ecosystem: Host-associated > Annelida > Integument > Unclassified ... | reverse complement strand
GGGCATAGAAAAAAAGCGCAGTGATGATGATCTTAAATGTAGTGAGAAACTTTTGATTTTTAAACAAAAAACTAAGAAGTGGCATGCCGTAAATATCATTTTTTGCTCTTTTTATATACTCTACCATGTTGTTTTCCTTGTAGTTTTTATATGTTCTCTAGATACATACATGTATCTAGAGAAGTTTTTAGAAGCGGTACTTCAGACCTGCATAGATCATGCGACCCGGATCGACTGTAATGGAAGCATCTTCACCATTAAGGACTCCATCTCTGTTTTTATCACTAAAGAGATAGCTTGTTCTATAGTATTGTTTATCAAAGATATTATTTGCTTGAACAAAGAACTCCATATCTTTTTTATGTTGGTATGTCGCTTTAAGATTAACGGTAGCATACCCTGGCATTGTCGCAAAGTTTGTCTCATCAGCATAGTAATTTGACTGTGCATAGAGTATTCCCATAAGCTCTAGTTTTTGCATAACTTTATAGTATGTGATGAAGTTGAATTTATGATGCGGAACACGTGGAAGTTGATTTCCTGTAATATCGTATGTCTTATCCTCTCCTCTGTCACGATAGAGTGGTGTATAGTCAATCATAAACGGTTTATGCTTTGTATAGTATGCATCTAGATATGTATAGGCCATTGTAAATGAAACTTTTTTACTTCTATCACTTTTTAAAGAGAGCTCAAAACCTTGGTTTCGTGCATCACCTACATTGTCATACATCATGTCTGTATTGTTACTGTAGTATGTTCCTGCATTTTTGCCAATGATATCTTTTGTATCTGTTATAAATGCTGATGCTTCATATGAAAAAATAGTATAACTTCCTCGTATACCAATTTCATAATTAATTGTAGTTTCTTCTGTAAGATCTAGATTGTTTACATAATGATTGTCATAATCACCCATATAAATTTGAGAAACTCTAGGGTTTCTAAAACCGGTAGATAGGTTTGCAAAGAGGATTTTTTCTCTATCAAAGACATAGGTTCCCCCAATTCTATAGGAGAAGTTTTTAAAGGTATCACTGTTTGATACTTGATTATCACTCCATGTAGTACCATCAAAATCATGTGTAGCTACATCGTATGTATAATGATTGTAATCATATCTACCATTAAGCACAAGCGTGAACTTTGGAGTAAATGGGTACTTTGTCTCTGCATAAAGAGCATAGTTATCCTCAGTTGTATCACCTTCTGAGCTTTCACCCGCATAGCCTCTACGACTATCAATGAGTTGTAATGAATATGAGTCAAGTTTTCTTTGGCCAATATCGGTACCTAGCATATAGGCAAGTTTCTCAACATTACCTTTGTATTCAACTTTTACTCCGTATTGTTTTACATCATCACTTCTATCATTTCTATAGGCATCATCCAAACCATCACCGTTTGTATCTTCAGGACCACTGTTATAATCATACTGATCTCTATAGTAATATGTCTGTACTTTGATATTGTCCCCATTAGCAAAGTCATTATTGTAGATGGCAAAGTATTTATTGAGTGTTGAGTAATAGTCTCTTATATATGACCAGTCACCAGGAATACCTTTTGGATAGAGTGCTGCATTGCTTACTCCTGTAACACTGCCTCCACCTGCTTCAAATTTGTCTGTATAGTTAGCTCCAAAAGTGATATCGCTGTCATCATTGATATAATATTGTAGTTTTCCATTTGCTGATTTTGTCCAGTTTTTTCCCTCTTCACCCCAGTAACTGTCGTCATCAGTATAGTTTACATTGATAGTAGCGGCATAGTTTTTTGTACTTTTATATGCATTGAGCTCAGCATTTTGATACCCATAACTACCAACTTCAAGTTTTAAATCTGCACTATTTTTATCTTTTGCTTTTTTTGTCGTAATAACAACTGCACCTGCAAGAGCAGTATTTCCATAAAGGTATGATGCGCCACCTTTTATAACTTTAATAGATTGAATTTCATCAATATTAAATTTGACTTTACCACCATTTTGCATAACAGGAACACCATCAATAATAATGGCAACTCCTGTATCTTCCCACATGAACTCCTGTTGACCTATACCACGAATATGAATTTCAACAGCACTGTTTCTTACATCAGCTGTTATTCCTGGAACGGTTTGTAAAAGATCATTGATATTTTTAGGATTGATTGTATTAATAGTTTTTTCATCAATTATATTGACAGTTGAAATTTCTGTTTTTTTATCATAGCTATCATCTTCAATGGTAGAAGATTTAACTTTGATTTCTGTAAGTTCCACTGCTGAGAGGTTTAGTGCTAAAGCACAAAAAAGAGAGAGACAAATGCCTTTTTTCATTTTATTTTTCCTTCACTTAATTTTTTAAGTTTCCAGATTGTAATAAAAGATTGTTACAAAAGTATTAATTTTTATATTTAAGAATAATAAAAGATTTGAGATGTTGAAAAAGAAAGGTTCTTGTAGAAAAACAAGAACCTAGAGGGTCTAAAGTGCGTTGTTATTTAGAGAGAGTCAATAATTTTTAGCAACTCTTCAGGTCTATTAGAGTTTTTGATAGCATTCTCTTTTGAGATGATATTTTTTTGTAAGAGTTCAATGAGTTGTTGTGTTTGCGTTGTCATATGTGTCTCTTGTTGGTTTAGCTGCATCTGTGAGTAGATTTGGTGTACTTTGTCTTCACGAATCTGGTTTTGAATTGCAGGGTTTGTGATAAGTATCTCTTGTGTTGCAACTTTACCACCACCAACTCTTGGGATAAGTGTTTGTGAAATAACAGCTACCAAAGAGGATGCCAGCTGAGCACGAATCTGTGGTTGTTCATCACCACTAAATACATCGATAATACGGTTAATGGTACTTGGTGCTGAGTTTGTGTGTAGTGTGGCAAAAACCAAGTGACCAGTCTCTGCAGCTGTTAGTGCAGCTGAGATTGTTTCAGCATCACGCATCTCCCCGATGAGGATAACATCCGGATCTTGACGTAGTGAATACTTCAGTGCTGTAGCAAAAGAGTTTGTATTGCTACCTACATCACGTTGAGAGAAGAGTGATTTGATGTTTTTATGAACAAACTCAACCGGATCTTCGATGGTAATAATATGTCGGCGCTCTGTAAGATTGATCTCATGAAGCATAGAAGCTAGAGTGGTTGATTTACCTGAACCTGTAGGACCTGTAACTAAAATAAGGCCTTTTTCTTTTTTGATAAGTTCTTTAAAAACAGGAGGGTTTCCATACTCATCAAGAGTAGGAACATCTATAGGAATCATACGAAAGGCACAACCAATACCGTGAATAGTTCTATAGTAGTTGGCACGAAAACGCCCAATACCTTGAAGCTCAAATGAGAAGTCAAGCTCATTTTCCTCTTCAAAGACTTTTTTCTGTTTATCTTCGATGAGAGAGTATGCCATCTCTTCAACTTCTTGAGCATCGAGTACTGGAAGATTAAGAGGACGAAGCTCTTTATCTATCCTGATCTGTGGCTCACTTCCTACTACAAGGTGCAGGTCAGATGACTCAAATGCTAAAACACTTTTGAGGAGTTTTTTTATATCGAGTTTCTTTTTGTTTTGTTCTTGAGGTGTGACGGGTGTTTCATTCATAGAAAGGTCCTTTTATACTCTTCTTCGTTAAAACCTACCAAAAGTGTATCTTTATACTCAACGACAGGTCGTTTGATAAGGAGGTTCTCTTTACAAAGCCACTCTTTTTTCTCATCATCACTAAGGTTAAGCTCTTTTAATTTGAGATTTCTGTAAGTAGTAGAACGAGAGTTAAAGAGTTTGTTTATATCTGTCTTTTGCAGCCATTCATCTATCTTTGTGCATGGCAGAGCTTCTGTTTTAAAGTCAAAAAGCTCATACTCAAGTTGATGCTCTTTGAAAAACTTAAGTGCTTTTTTGACACTGTCACAATTTTTTATGCCATAAACTTTTATCATAGTAGGCTACTCTATGATCTTTGGAACGATAAAGAAATCATCTGCACTTTTTGGTGCATGTTTTAAGATTGCTTCATGGATTTCTGGATTGCACACAGGAGTATCCTCACGCAGTGGTGTTGGTGCATCATCCATAGCAAATGTTGCATCGACACCCTCTGTGTCAAGTTCACTTAAGTTGTCAACAAAGCCAACGATCTCTGAAAGTTGCTCTATGATCTCTTGGCGTTTGTCATCACTTATTTTTAAATATGATAATTTTTCTAATCTGCTTAAAAGTGCATCATCGACTTGCATTATAATTCCTGTATATAAATTTATTGTAAAGATTTTAGCATATAAATCTTATGTGTTTGATGAAACTTTAACAAAGTATGCGATAATATTAGGAACTTTGTAAAGATTTTATGAGAAAAAGGAATATATTTTGAGTTTAAAAGAAAATATTGAAATGGTTAAAGATGAGCTGAATTCTGAAGAGAAGTTTTTTGAAAAAGCAGTAATGACCGAAAAATTTGTAAAAAAATATAAAAAAGCTATTATTGGTTCTATCATTGCTATAGTCGTTATTGTTGCAGCTGATATAGCATATACTGTTAATGAACAAAATAGAGTAGAGTCTGCAAATGAAACACTTGCTCTTTTAGAAAAGAATCCTAATGATTCAGTAGCCTTGGCTCGTCTTGAAACACTTAGCCCTGCGTTACATGATGTATGGGTATATTCACAAGCAATTGTCAATCAAAACGCTTCAAAGCTCAAAGAACTTCATACTACAAAAGCTCTTGTTATCAATGATACATCTGTTTATGAAACAGCACAACTCTCTGCAGATAAAAAGGCTCTTGATACATATGCTCAAAAAGATGATGTTATCTATAAAGACTTAGCATATGTAATGGAAGCAGTGTTACTTTTAGAAGATAAAAAGATAGAAGAGGCTCACGCAAAGCTCTCTTTGGTAGCGTTAAACTCTCCTTTGGCTGATGTGGCAACTGCACTTATGCATTATGGAGTAAAATAAATTGAAACAGTACATAATATTTGTTCTACTTGGTTTTATATTGAGTGCATGTAGTACAAAAGAAGTTTATGAACCAAAAGAACTTTCAAATGACTGGGATAAAACAGAATCTATCTCTGATGATATTATAGATACTGCCGCAAATGTAGCTCTTTTAGAAAACCGTCATGTTCTAACAAAAGATGGTGAAATAGATATTGTTATTCCTCAAGGTCAAAGAGTTGTCTCTCTTAGTGATGATAAAATCATTAGTGCATCCATTGATGGAAATGTAACAGTAACCGATATTCAAACAAAACAAAAAAACTCTTATATGCTTAAAAAGACAATAGCAGCAGCAAGCATAAAAGATAATATTTTAGCTATAGTTTTTGCTAATAATGATATTGCACTATACGATACAGATAAAAAATCATTGATTTTTAAAGAACAGAGCGGAAAAGCGATTGCAAATGATCGTAGAATTGTTAATCCATCTTTTTTAAATGATTTAGTAATGTTTCCAACACTGGATGGAAAAATCGTTATTGTAAATATTCCTGCAAAAAAGCGTCTACGTACATCCATCATCTCTTCAGAAGCTTACTTTAATAATGTTATACATTTTCAGTTAGTTCAAAACAAACTACTTGGTGCAACATCATATAAACTACTCTCTTTATCACAAAAAGAGCTACGTAAAAAATATGAGATAAGAAATATTGTTGTTGATGGTAATCGTATCTATTTAACAACAAAACAAGGTGATGTTGTCGCTTTAACACCTGATTTACAGGTTGAATCGAAGATAAAATTTCCTTTTGCACACTTTTTGGGAATGATTTCATATAATGGAAAACTCTATATTCTTGAAAAAGAAGGCTACCTTATCGTTGTTGATAAAGAGAACTTTGACTATACGGTACATGAAGTAGATGTTGATGACGATGCTTTTGTTTTTGTCGGTAATGATGTTTTTTATGTTGAAGATGAAAAGATAATCCTCGAGTAAAATGTCCAATGAACTAGAAGCTTTTATTGAGTATATAACAGTTATAAAAGCTTTAAGTAAAAAGAGCGTAGCAGCCTATAAGTCTGACTTGCTCTTTTTTGAAGAGCAACTCTCCAAACCTCTTGTCTCTTTAGATACTGCAAAACTTTTAGAACTTTTGTCTCAGTATGAAAACAAACGCACCCTTAATCGTAAACTCTCAGCTGTCAATGCTTTTTTTGATTTTTGTTATAAATCACACTTTAGCGATGAGAAAAGAAAACTCAAATCATCAAAAATTCCAAAGCTTCTCCCAAAGTTTCTCTCCTATGAAGAGATTCAAAAAGGTTTAGAATCTATAGATAAAACTTCATGGATAGGCAAACGTGACTATGCTTTGATACTTTTTTTATATGCAAGTGGTGCACGTATAAGTGAAGCACTCTCTCTCAAACGTGAAGATATTGAAGGAGAGTGGCTCTATATACGCCATGCAAAAGGGGATAAAGAGCGTGTTGTTCCTTTGGCAAAAGTAGCCATTGATGCTATTGAGGAGTATTTGCGTGAGCTTAGTTTTGATAAGGGATATCTTTGGTATAACTATCAAGGTGGGCAGCTTAGTAGAATATCTGCTTATAAAATCACACAAAAATATTTAGGTGTTTCTCCTCACGTATTACGTCACTCTTATGCGACTTCTCTTATTCGTGGTGGAGCAGATCTGCGTGTTGTGCAGGAGTTGTTAGGGCATGCTTCGCTCTTAACAACACAGATCTATACGCATATTCAAAAACAAGATCTTAAAGATACAGTAAGTGTCTACCATCCAATGAGTAAGGAACATATATGAATAAGACAAACAACTCCATCTTCTCAAAAGCATTTTGGGACTCTTTACTCTTTACCCAAAACAAATGGCATCAGCATGGTGTTCTTATGCATACTCTTCGTGTCTTTTACTATACTTTGAAAAACGGTGACTATAAAATGCTTGCAGCTGCACTTTTGCATGATGTGGGTAAACCATTTACTGCTTTTAAAAAAGATCAGGAAGATTGGGAGTTTGATGAGTGGAGTTTTACAGACCATGAAGAACGAAGCTATCAGATTATTAAGAAGTGGCCATTTATAAGTGAGTACACTAAAAATCTAGTTCGCTATCACTATCTTATTCGTGACATTAAAAAGTCAAAAACAGAGGATCCAAAACGTTACAAAGAGAAGAGAGCTATATGGGAGAGTTTAGATGATGATATGCATCGTGACCTGGAGTGTTTTTTGCAATATGACGATCTTGGAAAAGGAAAAAAACGACGCGATTAATTCAAAAAGGAGTATAATAGCGCCATGAAAAAATTTGCCCCATATTTAATTGTTATTACGATTGTGGTTATTATTGTTGTGTTGTTCGTCTCTTTGGGCTCAGCTCAGAAGATGATCGTTATTCAAGAGGGAAATCTTGACAAAAAACCGCTTCCTATGGAAATAAACAAGTGTCAAGACAGCTTTTGTGGCATGGTTATTACCGAGCTTGATTACGCTTCTCAGGTGATTGCTCCTGATGGAAAGACATGGTTTTTCCATGACCATGGTGATTTTGTAGAGTGGCTCAAAGACAAACCTTTTGCAAAAGATGCTGTTATCTGGGTTATGAGTCGTGATACACATCGCTGGATAGATGCGAAAAAAGCCTTCTACTCTGTAAATGAGATAACACCGATGGGGTATGGCTTTGGAGCTTATGAGAAAAAGGGTGATGGAATGATAGACTTTGAGACTATGCGTTTGAGAGTCTTACGTGGAGAGACTATGCGAGATCCTAAAATACGAAAACAACTGATAGGTAAATAATGGACACTATAAATTTTATAACAATTGTATCTATTGCTTTTTTAGGTTCTTTTGGACACTGTATTGGAATGTGTGGTGGTATTGTACTGGCCTACTCAAATATTAAGGTAGATCCGCAGAGTTCTAAGGTCTCTAAAAGTGTTGCTCACCTTTTGTATAATTTTGGACGCGTATTGACATATACGATTTTAGGTGCGGTTTTTGGTGCTCTTGGCGGTGTTGCTACTTTTTCAAATACAGCAAATGGTATTTTACTGATTATTGCAGGTTTGGCTATGGTTTTAGCAGGGCTTTCTTTAATGGGAAAGATTAAATTTTTAACAGTAATAGAGCACTCTATATCTTCATCAAGTTTTTACAAAAATTCTTTTCAAAAGATTTTGCACTCAAAATCAAATATCAGCTTCTTTTTACTAGGTATGTTAAATGGACTGCTCCCGTGTGGATTTGTCTACTTTTTTGCTATTACAGCTGCTAGTACAGCAAGTCCGCTTTATGGAGCTTTGGTGATGTTTGTTTTTGGAATCAGTACTATTCCTGCGATGTTCTCTTTAGGTTTTTTATCTTCACTTGCAAGTGCGACTAGTTTTAGAAATATGATGATGAGTCTCTCATCGGTAGCTGTCATTATGTATGGACTTTTTACGCTCTATAATGGATATGATTATTTGACAAATCCACTCCGCACTATTTTACAGTGTCATTAAAGTCTCTCTTTAAGAGACTTTAATTCTGATTCAAGCTCTTTTATAATCTGTTTTTCAATAGTTCTTTCATTAAAGAGTCTTAAAAGTACCTCCAAGACAAATGCAAAAACAAATGCCATAACAATATAAAGACCAAAGTGTTCTATCTTCTGGGAAGTATAATAGATGGCAAATCCAGCTGCTGAGAATGTTCCTGCAATAGCTAAAAGAATCAGCCACAATTGTGCTCCTGTCTCTTTATACTTAAAGAGATGTCCTGTATGTGTAAAGCCTTGAATAAGCAGTACCGTAACAGCTGCGATAGAAGCAATCTCTCCTAGGTTTAAAAAGAGTATCATCGGTACTATTAAGAGTGCAGAGATGATAAGCCCTTCTGTATTGTTAAAGATATGTTGTTCATATTTTTTTGGCAGATGTCCCTCTTTTGCCAAAGTATAGCTTATCTGTGTCACAGCATACAGAGTGGCATTGATAGCAGATGCCGTAGCAAAAAGTGCAGTTGCGGCAATAACTTTAAAACCTATCTCTCCAAAAGCTGGTTTTGCAGCTTGGGCAAGTGCATAATCTTTACTGTGGATGATAGTATCGAGTGATAGATTACCAAAGACAGCGATAGAAACACTGATGTAGAGCAGGGCAACAATCAATATGGAGAGGACCATTGATCTAAGCATGGTTTTTTGTGGATCTCGCATATCTTCTACACTGTTTGTTATCACACTAAAACCTTGAAATGCAAAGAATGTCAGCCCCAAAGAAAAAAAGACATGGATAATACTTGGTGCATCTTTTGGCAGGAGGTTTTGAGGGTTAATGTAAAATAGAGCAGCAATGGTGAAAATCACAAGTGCAGTTACCTTAATGATAACAATGATATTTTCAGATTTGGCTACGAATGAAGCACCTATGAGATTGACAAGTACAAAAGAAAACAAGATAGCTACTGCAAAGATATTAGTATAAAACGCTGTATCTACAGAGTCTACATATGTCGCAGCATATGTTCCAAAAGATTTTGCTACAGCAGCAAGTGCAACAAGTTGAGCCATATAAAATAAAACACCTAACGAGCCTGAGAAAAACCCCTCTCCATAACTCTGTACAAGATACTCAATGATTCCTCCGCGTGAGGGGTATGCAATGGCTAGTTTACTTAAAGAGTAGCCACACAGCATGGCAATAATACCTGCAATGATAAATGATACTGTTACAAGGTTACCAGCAATAGCACCGGCTTCACCGATAACGATGAATATACCAGCTCCAACCATAGAACCAATACCTAAAAAAACAGCACTCCACAGCCCAAAAGCTTTTTGATTTTCTTCTTGCACTTTCCTCTCTCCTTCTTTATATAATAACAGTTTAGTATGCTATAATTAATGTAATATTAATTCCATATACTTAAAGGTTTCTATGATGAAAAGCTCTATTGCTGAGAGTATAAAATCACTCCCTCCACTCTCAAAAACGATTAATGATATCAACCGTGTTTATGCTGATGAAGAGGCAGGTATCGCGGAACTTGCAAAAGTTATTGAACAAGATCCGATGATTGTTGCCAACCTTTTAAAAGAGGCAAATTCTCCACTGTATGGTTTTGGAAAAGAGATTACAAGTGTATCTCAGGCCGTAAGTCTTTTTGGTATGAGTATGACTCGTTCAATTGCTCTTGGAAACTCCATGAGAAAATTGCTCAATGTTGATATGCAACCGTATGGAATAACAAGTGAAAGATTTGCTGAGATCTCATCAATGCAGGCAATTTTGATGAACAAATGGTATGAAAAAATTGATAAGAAAAAAGCAGAAAAACTTTACCTGGCAGCATTTTTGCAAGAGACAGGAAAGATTTTGATTGCAAGTGATGTGATCAAAGAAGATGAAGATATCTCTTTTGCATCAGAGATTGAGATGTCTTATAATATTCCTGCTGTTGAAAAAACTTATGTTGGAGTGACTAGTGCTGAAGTTACAGCATCTATCTTTGAACATTGGGGTTTTGATGATGAATTTGTATCAATGATTCATTATTCTGATGCACCAACATATGCGCCAGATGACGTAAAAGAGTTCTCTACAGCACTCAATATCGTAAAGACTGCTTTGGCAGTCAATAGACCTTTTGATGAACAGTCTATAAATTTTGCACTTCGAAAAGCACGCGATGCCGGGTATGAGCATGAGATTTTAGAAGATGCTATTGATGAGATGCTAGACAGCATGGAGGAAGCATAGTTTGAGTAAAACAGTTACAGTTATAGATACATTTGGCTTTTTCTTTCGTAGTTTTTATGCCTTACCACAACACCTCAAAACAAAAGATGGTTTTCCTACAGGACTTCTAACAGGTTTTACAAACTTCATCTCAACACTGCAAAAAGAGCACGACAGTGACTACATCATCTTTGCAGTAGACTCTAAAGGAGATACCTTTAGAAATGAGATAGATGAAAACTACAAAGCAAACCGTCAAGCTCCACCTCCAGAGCTCACGCAGCAGCTTCCTGTTGCCATCGAGTGGATTAACAAGATGGGCTATAAAACACTAGGAAAAGATGGTTTTGAAGCCGATGATATCATTGCAACTGTTGTAAAGTGTGCCAAAGAAAAAGGCTACAAAGTTCGCATCGTCTCACATGATAAGGATCTCTGCCAGCTCATTGATGATGATAATGTCGTACTTGTTGATGCCATTAAGAAAAAGTATGTCAATGAAGAGGCGTGTTTTGCCAAGTATGGAGTAACGCCTAAGCAGTTTATTGACTATCAGTCTATCTTGGGTGATAGTGCGGATAATGTTCCTGGTGTTAAGGGCATCGGTAAAGTAGGGGCAGAAAAACTGCTAAAAGAGTATGGCAGTTTGGATAATATCTATGCACACATTGATGAGATAAAGGGTGCGACACAAAAGAAACTCATAGAGTCGCGTGAGGCGGCATATATGTCTAAAGAGCTTGTAACACTGCATCCGGATGTATTTTCTTGTGATGAGTTTGATTTTGAAGAGTACAAGATGGATATTGAAAACCCATTTTTAAATATCTATGAAGAGCTTGTGCGTTATGAACAAAATGCCATCTTACGAACACTTCATGCCAAAAAGATGGTCTCAAGCGAGCAGCAAGAGGCAACAAAGAAAAAGGTAAACAGCAGTGATGCAGCACAAAAAGAGGCAGATGCACTGAACTTTGATGCGAAGCTTATCTTAGATGCCAATGAGCTCTTTGCAATTATCGAAAATATTGACAAAGATGCTATTGTCGCTTTTGATACAGAGACAACTGGGCTTGATTATGAAAAAGACAAGATGGTTGGTTTTAGCTTCTGCGTGAGTGATAAAGAGGCATACTATGTACCGTTTGAGCACAGCTATCTTGGTGTGCCGCAGCAGATAGACAAAGAGAGCATTAAAAAAGCCATAACAAAGCTCTTTGAGCATAAAATCGTAGGGCACAACATCAAGTTTGACCTACACTTTGTAACACGCTTTTTAGGTCTTGATGCGCTGGGCGTTGAGAGTGATACGATGATACTTG
>Ga0256843_1002986_pt1 | contig 12020 bp, 6 predicted proteins | sample AlvinellametaG_FD_191572 | JGI IMG/M metagenome (GOLD analysis project Ga0256843, IMG submission 191572) | Pompeii worm associated microbial communities from hydrothermal vent at the East Pacific Rise, Pacific Ocean - Alvinella | ecosystem: Host-associated > Annelida > Integument > Unclassified ... | reverse complement strand
AAGAATCGCCTCCATTTACGGTTAAAGTAGTAGGTTGGTTGTCGCAAATAAACAAATTGCCACTTATGGTTGCATTTGGTGAATTTCCTAAATTGGTAATGGTATAAAAAGCGGTATCGCTACCACACCCATTAATTGCTATTACATATCCCGAAATAGCTAAAGCATTGTAGGTATTATTGGTAGAACCATCTTGCCAGAGATAAGAATCTCCTCCTGTAGCGGTAAGTAATGTTGGAGTGTTGTTGCAAATAGTAGTGTCTCCGCTAAGGGTTACCGAAGGCGAGTTTCCTAAATCGGTAATGGTATAAAAAGCAGTATCGCTACCGCATCCGTTTGTAGCAATCAAAAATCCATTTCCAATACCTGTAGTAATTGTAGAATCAGTTGAGCCATTGCTCCATAAATAAGTGTCGCCTCCTGTTCCTGTTAAAGTGGTTGGCTGATTGTCGCAAATAGAAAAAACGCCATTAATAGATGCTAAAGGAGGAGTACCATTAATGGTAATTTGCATAAAAGCTGTATTTGTACCACAAACATTGCTAACCGAAGCGTAAATAAGTTCGGTTGTTGTACTAGTGTAAGTAGTTGCTGTGCTACCGTCTTGCCATGTTGGAGTTCCGCCTGTTGTTGTAGCTGTAATTATGGTACTTTGCCCTTGGCAAATTAAAGAATCTCCTGTAAGATTGATTGTTGGAGCATATCCGTTCCAAGTAATTTCGAATCGAGCGGTATCTATTCCGCACCCATTGGTTGTGGCATAATAAACTCCTGCTGTATCTACAGTTATAGTGCTAGCTGTTGTTCCATTTTGCCATACAAAAGAATTAGCACCACTTGCTGTAATGGTTATGGTTTCACCTCCACATATAGAGGAGTCTGGTGCAGATAATTGTAAGTTAGAACTAAGGCTTTGCGTTATTTCTATACTATCGTAAATAGTGTCTCCACAAGGTATAGCAAAACCAGCATAAAGCGTTAGAGGGAAATTGTCGTTAGCACTAGAATAGTAAGCTGTATTTAAACTAGTGGGGTTAGAAAAAGTACCATTTCCTCCGACCCAAAACACATTACTACTGCTACTAACGGCAGTCAACTGTACTGTATCTAAGGGGCATATAGCCACAGTAGGGGAGGTAATAGCTATACTATCTATAATAATAGGAGCTTGGCAACCATTGTTAAAGTAAGTTGGTGTTCCATTAGGTGTATAACTTACACTTCCTCCATCTTTTAGGGCTGAATTTCCACCTGGTATTCCATTTTGGTTAAGCAATAAACCTCGATTGTAAGTTACTGCATCTGTACAACCAGATGGATTGGAAAAAGACATGGTAAGTGTTCGAGTAGCACCAGAGCTATTGTAATTACCAAAGTGCCCAGCAGTATTTCCAGCACATTGGTAAATAATATACAAAGTATCGTTTAACCCATCAAAAGAGTTAAAAGAGACGTCAATATCGGTGCTAGTAATTAATAAAACCTTTGCATTAGCGGGCAAAACACCATTTACAGGCTCTTTTAAAAAACCGCAAGTAGTAATTGTTGCATTTAATTGAGCGGTGGTTTGTGCGGTAGAAGCACTTTGACATATTCCGAGCCAAGGGTTAGCTGTTGTAGCCCAACTCACGGTTAAATCGTTGGTGTTTAATGGTGTGTTTCCAACCGAAAAACGAACCATTTCGTTTTCTCCCTCTGGTGTTCCGCAAGCATCTACCAATATGCTTTCTATTTCAAAGCATTGTGCAATACTCGTTTTTGGAGCAAAAAAAGTACCTATCCATAGGATAAATACGCTTACTTTGATGTAATTAAAGTGTTTCAACTTAATTTATTTTATTAATACCTCGCTTTATACAGACGTATTAAATCTTTTGAGGTTGCTAAATTAAACCTTTATTATTAAACTTATGTTAAGTTTAGGTTAGATTTGCAAATTATTTGGCTACTGCCAATGGTGTATTTAAAAAGGGAAAAAAGGAATAGAGCTTATTTTTTACTTTACGCACTTCAAATATGTGTTTGTCATAATTATGTAAAATTAGATTTAATATAGTTATATCTATGTTAAATCATGTTTTTATTTGGTTTTAACAAAATAATAGTTATACATTAGCTAAAAATGGATTTATCGTGTTTTTTACTTAAAGTAAAGAGAAATGAATGTAATAGAAACATCTTCAGGCATAGCTACCGAGATAGAAAAAGGAATTATACATTTTCAATATTTTAAAGGTATCGAAATAACAGAAGAACAAGTACAAGAAAATCTAGATCTACTGGAAGACTACGTTAATAAACACGGTAAAATAAAATTAATTTTAGAAATACCATCTACCACCTACGATAGTTCTGAGGCTTTTGAATATTTAAACAACGTAAAGTATAAAAATAAAAACACCGTTGCTATGGCATTAATTGTAAAATCAATAGCCCAACGATTAAATTCTAAATATTACCATACAAATATAGAAACAGGAGCACCTACCGCATTTTTCAAAACTTTTGACGAAGCTTTGGTGTGGGTAAAAACGATTTAAAACCCATCGAAGTCTAAATGTTTTTTTTAAAACTGAAAGAACTTTCATAAGAAGTATAAGTTATGATTGTACTTAATCAACCTCTAAATGCGTTTGGTCTTTTAACAGCATTTCTTGGTAGGTCTGTAAGTTCGACTTTAAATAAATTTCCATTTCTAAAGCTTTTTGAGGATATTGCTCTATGCAGTTTTCAACCTCTCCAATGCCGTAGCGAAACAATTTTTTATCCTCTCCTTTTAAAACAAACAAAAAATCACTATCCAACGCAGCTACTTTATCATCGCCGTTAATTATAATATATGGACGTTTTTCTTTTAGTAAATCTATACCCAATGTGTTATTAATGTATTTTTTATTTAATATACCCATTATTGTAGGAAAAACATCAATTTGCCCACTAATATTTGTAAACACTTTGGGTTCTATTAATTTTGGCGAATAAATAATTAAAGGAGTGTGATGATAATTTAAAGAAATATCATACTTTACATTCATAGCACTTCCATGATCGGCTATCAAAACAAATATAGTATTATCAAACCATTCGGTTTTAGAAGCTTCTTTCATAAATTGTTTTATAGACCAGTCGGCATATTCTACACTCTGTTTTTTAATCGTAGAACTTTTGGGCTTAAAGTAAGGAGGTATATAGTAAGGACCATGATCACTTGCGGTCATAAAACTAACAAAAAAAGGAATGTTAGTTTTGTGCATCTCATTAATTTTTGGAATAGCAAATCGAAACATATAATCATCTGGAACCCCCAATGTTGTTTTTACTTCCTCAGGAGGGTAAAAAGATTCTCCTATTACCTTATCAAAATCATTAGCTCTTAAAAAACCTTCTGTATTATCAAACTGACTATCGTGTGTAAGAAAAAAGGTAGTTGAATATCCCAGCTTTTTTAAAACGGTACTAATCCCATCAAATTTTTTAATGTTTTTCATCGAATGTTGGCGATACAAAGCAGGGAAAGAAAATTGCGTACTAAAAATACCATTAAAAGTGTGTTCTCCTGCGGTATAAGTACGCTCAAAATAATAGCCATGCTCTAGCAAACTATCTAAAAAAGGCGTTAAATTATCTTTATTTCCATGGCGTTTCATTTTTGCAGCACTCATACTTTCCATCATAATCAAAACAATATTAGGACTCTCTCTCCTTATTTGATTAGGAACAACCTCTCTCGCTATTGGCGAATTACCAATTGTAGAATCTATCTTTAAGTAATGTTGTACATTTTCTATTGCAATTACAGGGTCTATTAGTTTTATTGTTTTGTTTTCATTTTTTAAAAAATCTAAATAACTCCTTATAAACGTAAAAGAAGGGTTTAATCCTATTTGATTAAGAAATTGATCGTTACAAAAGTACGCTGTTCCTATTCTTATTGGAGATTTTTTTTCAATACGTCCTCTTATACCTATAAAAACCAAAAGTAAAACAGCTACACTCAATGTGCTTTTTTGCCATAGCCGAAGGTTCGAAGGCTTACTTCCTTCCAATATTTTTCGAAGTCCTTTATAAAATAGGTAAATTAACAAAACATAAACAATTATAAAAACAAAATATTTAGGTTCTTGAATAATCATTTTAAAAATAAACAAGGGGCTATCTAACCATTCAAATGCTCCAACATTAAATCGAGAAAAAAACTGAGAAAAATACGGGATATCGGCTGAGCTAATTAAAAATGCTATGCTAAAAAGAAGAAAAGTCCAATAAAAAATAAATATATTTACGATTTTAATCGTTCTACCTAACAATTCTTGCAACAACAATAAAAGGGTGGGTACAGCCATTATATATCCAATAATAACCACATCAAAACGAATCCCAAGCATAAAAGCTGTTAAAATGTTTTCTGCAGTATAATTGCCTTCTTGTATTCTATCTTGCTCTATAAAAAATAATAAAAGCCTAAATACAAAAAATATGCTTAGAGCTAGCAAATATATTTTTAAGATTACAAAAAAATTATTGTTTTTTTTCAAAAGCATTGTTTTCTATCTGTTTAATTAAATACGTATAATTTATCATGGAAGAATCAAAATCTATAATTAAATTCGTAAGATGATAATCCATCGCTTGTTGTAAATTTGTTTTGTCTATGCCGTAAACAATTTTTCTTTTCATTAATTTATGTTGTATCAAAAACGCAATATGATTACTATCCACTTCGGACAAAAAACTAGCGTAATAATTAGGTTTAAATGCATTTGGTATTAAATAATAAACCCATTCTTTACCCTTGTTGTATCCCTCCAATACCGTTTGTATTTTTTTGTTTTTATATTTTAAATAGCTAATAAAAAATAGATTATCATCAGCAACAATCGTATTATTATAAGCATCTGTTTTTTTTATCCAGTATAGTAAGGTGTCTGCAATAATTGTATTTGCTTTTTTTACATCTACATATACTATTTGCTCTTTTTTTAGTCTTTTAAAAAAATCACTTAGTAATATTACCTTATTTTTTGTTGGGCGATTATTTTGCAATAATGGTAAATCTTTAATAAAAGAATATTCTACATCACGAATATTAGTATCTATACCTAGCAACCGATTACAATTATCATCATGAAAAATAACAGGTCTATTATCTTTTGTAATACAAACATCTATTTCTAAAGCCTTAAAACCAAGTTTAGACGCTAACTGATAAGATTCTTCACTGTTTTCTACTTTATAATTACGCACTCCCCTATGAGCAAAAGCAACAGGCTTACCATTGTTTACCAATGCAGAAGAAGGAACACCCACAAAGTACAAACCGAATATAGATGCGACGATAAGAGAATATATGACGTGCCTTTTTTTCAAAATAAATGTTTTTTTGATGCGAAGATATAAAAAGTTAGTTAGTATTTATTAACTGTGTAAAACATTTTTAGTTCAAAAACAATAAATTACACTACAGGTAGAATGTTAAAAAGAGTTAAAAGAAGTGGAATTTATCAAGGGGGTATCGTTACTTAATAGGCATGAGGCATAAAAAACCCAAAAAAAACTCAAAAAAGACGCACAAAACAATTACTTTTGCGTGTTATAAATAATTAAGAATAATGATAAGCGGATTATTAAAAAAAATATTTGGAGATAAGTCACAAAAAGACATCAAGGAATTAAAACCTTACGTAGAAAAAATTAATGAAGCTTTTGCTAAATTAAGAGATATTTCCGACGACGATTTGAGAGCAAAAACAATAGCATTTAAAGCTAAAATTGCAGATTATACCAAGCAAACTCAAACTCAAATAAGAGAGTTAAAAGAGCAAACAAAAAGTCATACTATTTCTATTACAGACAAAGAAAAACTATTTAACCAAATAGAAGAATTAGAAAAAGAGGACGACGAATTATTGGAAGAGGTTCTGTTAGAATTATTGCCAGAAGCATTTGCCGTAGTCAAAGAAACATCGAGAAGACTTGCCGAAAACAAAAAATTGGTAGTTACCGCTACAGAAAACGATAAGCGTATTGCTGCCGAAAAAGCACACGTAGAAATTGATGGAGACAAAGCAATTTGGCACAACGAATGGGACGCTGCAGGAACAAAAGTGGTTTGGAATATGGTTCACTACGATGTTCAGTTGATGGGAGGAACCGTATTACACCAAGGAAAAATTGCAGAAATGCAAACAGGAGAAGGAAAAACATTGGTAGCTACCTTGCCTGTATATCTAAATGCTTTGGCAGGAAAAGGAGTACACGTAGTTACAGTAAATGATTATCTAGCTCGTCGTGATGCCGAATGGATGGGACCTTTGTACGAATTTCATGGAATGCGAGTAGATTGTATCGATAATCATCAACCTAGTTCTGCCGAGAGAGTTAACGCTTACAAAGCCGATATTACTTTTGGAACAAATAACGAATTTGGGTTTGATTATTTGAGAGATAATATGGTTAGTTTGCCCGAAGAAATAGTACAAAGAAAACACCATTATGCAATTATAGATGAGGTAGATTCTGTATTGGTAGATGACGCTCGTACTCCCCTAATTATTTCGGGACCAACAGCTAGAGGGGGACAGCAAGAATACATACAACTAAAGCCACAAATAGAAAAGTTAGTAACAGCACAAAAAAAGTTAGTAACCTCTTTACTTACCGAAGCTAAAACAAAATTAGCTCAAGCCGAAAAAGAAACCGACAAAAAACGTGCAAGACAACTACAAGAAGAAGGAGGTTTGGCTCTATTAAGAGCCTTTAGAGGACTGCCAAAGAGTAAGCCTTTAATAAAGTTTTTGAGTGAACCAGGTATTAAAGTACAATTGCAAAAAGTAGAAAATTACTATATGCAAGACAACTCTAGAGAAATGCCTAAAGCAGATGAGGTTTTGTATTTTGTAATTGACGAAAAAAATAATACTATAGATCTTACCGAAAAAGGAATTGACCTAATTTCTGGTAAAGACAATCCCGACTTTTATATTTTACCTGATGTTGGAGCTTTAACTGCCGATATCGAAAACTCCGATTTGACCGACGAAGAAAAAGTAGCAGCAAAAGATGCTATGATGAGAGATTATACGGTAAAAGCCGAACGTATTCACTCCATGAATCAATTGCTAAAAGCTTACACCCTTTTTGAAAAAGAAATAGAATACATTGTACAAGACAATAAAGTAAAATTGGTGGACGAACAAACAGGTCGTGTAATGGACGGAAGACGTTATTCGGACGGGTTGCACCAAGCTATCGAAGCTAAAGAAAATGTAGAGGTAGAAGCGGCATCACAAACTTATGCAACAATTACTTTACAAAACTATTTTAGAATGTACCACAAACTTTCGGGAATGACTGGTACAGCAGAAACAGAAGCAGCAGAGCTTTGGGATATTTACAAGTTAGATGTTGTAGTTGTACCTACCAACAGACCAATAGCAAGAGAAGACAAAGACGATTTGGTTTATAAAACAGCTAGAGAAAAGTACAATGGAATTATTGACGAAGTAGAACGTTTGCGTAACGCAGGAAGACCTGTTTTGGTTGGTACTACAACCGTAGAAATTTCGGAATTATTGAGTAGAATGCTTAAAATGCGTAAAATTCCACATCAAGTATTAAATGCTAAATTGCACCAAAGCGAAGCCGAAGTTGTAGCAGCAGCAGGACAGTCTGGAACAGTTACAATTGCTACCAATATGGCAGGAAGGGGAACCGACATAAAACTAGGCGAAGGTGTAAAAGAAAAAGGAGGTTTGGCAATTATAGGTACCGAGCGTCACGATTCTCGTCGTGTAGATAGACAATTAAGAGGACGTGCAGGTCGTCAAGGAGATCCTGGTTCTTCTCAATTTTTTGTTTCGCTAGAAGATAACCTTATGCGTATGTTTGGCTCAGATAGAATAGCCAAAATGATGGACAAAATGGGACATAAAGAAGGAGAGGTTATTCAAGCAGGGATGATTACCAAATCTATAGAAAGAGCCCAAAAGAAAGTAGAAGAAAATAACTTTGGTATAAGAAAAAGATTGCTTGAGTTTGATGATGTAATGAATGCACAAAGAACAGCAATTTATACTCGTAGAAAAAACGCTCTTTTCGGAGATAAATTAGACTTAGATATAGATAATATTTTTGACGAACAAGCAGAGATTATAGTTAAAAATTACTTAAAATCGCAGGATTTCGAAGCCTTTAAAATGGATGTAATTACCACTTTTGCAATGGAATTACCTATCGACGAAGACAAGGCAGCTAATATGGATGCTAATGCTTTAATAGATTTAATTTATATTGAAGCTATAAAAACGTATAAGAGAAATTCGCAAGCAAACATCGAAAAAATAAACCCTGTTGTACAAAAAGTATATGCCGAGCAAGGAGATAACTTTAAAACCATTCAAGTGCCTTTTACCGATGGTGTAAAAATGCTTAACCTATCGGCGGATTTAAAGGAGGCAGCAGAAAGCAATAGCGTTAGCATAATTAAAACTTTAGAAAAGAAAATTACCTTAGCACTAATTGACGAAGAATGGAAAGAGCACTTGAGAGAAATGGACGATTTAAAACAATCGGTTTACCATGCTCAATACGAACAAAAAGACCCTCTTTTGATTTATAAATTAGAAGGGTATGAATTGTTTATGAGTATGATGAATCGTTTAAATAAAGATATTGTTTCTTTCTTGGTAAGAGCTCAAGTTCCTATTCAAGATGGTAGCGATGCTCCTGTTCAAACGCCAAAAGCTAATTTGCAACCTGTAGATTTGAGCCATTTGCAAACAGGACGAACAGAAGTAAGCGATGCAACAGAACAAAATAAAAAAGCAATTCAAGAAAGTGCACCCAAACAAGTAAAACGCCAACCTGTTGTTTCGACCAAAAAATACGGAAGAAACGATAAAGTAAAAGTTTTGAACTTGAGAAGTGGAGAAACGCAAGTAATGAAATTTAAACAAGCCGAAGCTCTTATTACCTCTGGTTCGTGGCAACTTATCGAAGAATAGATTTAAACTGTTTATAAAAAAAAAGCCCTATTTATCCGATGGGGCTTTTTTATACCACTTAACAGTAGATTAGTATTAAATAATTGCAGGTTTGTAATAATTTGATGCATTTAATTTAAAAAACTGTTATCTTTAACTATCAAAACTACAATCAAAATGAAAAATATTTTAATCGCTGTAATAATATTGTTTACAACCTCGTTGTTTGCCCAACAAAAAGAGTTAAAATCGGGTAATATCTTATTTCATGCTATTGCAAAAAAAGAAGTAACAGCATCTACCAACACATTTAAAAGTATTATAGATTTAGAACAAAAAACAATAAGTTTTACTGTTCCTATTCAAAGTTTTCAATTCAAAAATAAATTAATGAAAAAGCATTTTAACAATGCCGAAAACATGAATTCAGAAAAGTTTCCTAATGCCACCTTTAAAGGCACAATACTAGCCAATACAAATATAGCCGAAGAGGGGAGGCATATTGTAACCGTAAAAGGCGAAATGACCATAAAAGGCGAAACACATCCTTTTACCGCCAATGGATTACTTGTTAATAGACACGGTATTACTACCGTAGAGGCTGTATTTTTGGTCAATGGATTAGAATTTGGTTTAACCAACGAAACAATTAAAAAGTTTGCAGATAAAATAGAAGTTACATTAGAGGCTATCTATTAATCCGCATAGGTGTATGGGGGCATTGCTTGTTTTTGTATGATACTATCGTTGTAGAAACCTTTAAATTATTTATGGTTACACTCCACACATTCCACAATAACTAAGCGAAGCGTTCTCGTTGCCTAAAAGGAAGTAAAATCTTCTCAATATTAAAGAACAACCGTAACACATAAGGTAAAAATCAGCCAATCAGCTATCCCATTCGCTAACCTTGGTTTTAATGCGTTTTTGATGTTAAAAATAGATTAGACTACTACTGTATGATTATGGAGTTAATAGGGAGAATTCGAATCAAATAGAAAGGATGAAGCAAAAAAATATAGTAGAATCGTTAAGATGTATTCTACTACTAAAAAAGAAGAAGTTTTACCATGAAGCGTTTTGTTTTTGTTATAGCTGTTTTTGTTACAAGTTATTATCTTTCTCAAGAAGTTATTACTATTCCTTGTGAAAAATGCAATAGTTTGAAAAATTATATCTTTGTTTATAATAATTATATTTTTGAATCTACAGAGGATAGTATTATTATCGTAGATGAAAATCTATCTTTAGGTGAAAGTATAAACATAAACTTCTACCTTAAGGATAGTTTGGTATCTTATTATAATAATTCTGGTACTAGAATTCAAAGAAATAAATATTATAAGAAATTTTGGAGTCGTTTAAAAAACAATAATAAAGCTCTTGTTGTAGGTACTAGAAAAGTTTACAACTTTCATAGAGCATTTACAACTTTAGAATATTTTATAAAAGAAAGTGATTCAATATCTGAGACCTACCATATATATAAAGAATTAATATACGATTATCTTCATGATGAAATACAAGGTACAGAAAAGAACGAAATTAATTTTTTATGTACACAACTGATTAATGACTATGATGCATTACAAGCTGTATTTTATAACCCAAAATTAGTACTTCTATTACTAAAAAATATACATTTTAGCAATAATATTAATAGTAAAGAAATAAAGCAAGAGTTTATTAACGCATTAGATAAGTATCAGTTAGAGCTAAAATATACAACCTATATAATAAAAAAATGTTGATAGACTAATGTAATAAAATTGGAAATTTTCTTTATATAATGGGCTTTGCCCAACTCGTTACACTTCATGCTCCCCGCAATAAAACCTTCTCAATATTAAAGAACAACCATAACATATAAGGTAAAATCAGCCAATCAGCTATCCCATTCGCTAACCTTGGTGTTTTTTTGAGTTTTAATGCGTTATTTACTGGTTAAATGAACAATAGGAATTAGCACTTCTTCGAGGCTTATGCCACCATGCTGAAAAGTATTTTTATAATACTTTAGGTAGTGGTTGTAATTGTTGGGATATACAAAAAACTTGCGGTCTTTGGCAAAAATATAAGTTGTACTTACGTTTTGTTTGGGCAAAAATGCTTCTTCTGGTTTCTTTACTTCAAACACGTCTTTCTTTTGGTAAGTTAAGTTTTTTCCTTGTTTGTAACGTAAATTAGTGTTTGTATTTCGGTCTCCTACAACCTTGCTTGGTTCATCTACTTTAACGGTTCCGTGATCGGTTGTAATAATTACATTACATTTATTTTGTGCTATTAGTTTAAATATATCGAACAAAGGAGAGTGTTGAAACCAACTAAGTGTTAAAGAACGATAAGCGGTTTCGTCGTCTGCTAATTCTCTAATAACTTCCATATCTGTACGAGCATGCGAAAGCATATCTACAAAGTTGTAAACAATGGTGTTAAATTCGTAGTTTAACAAATTAGAAAAATTATCTACTAATTTTTTGCCATTGTTTAAGTTGGTTATCTTATGATAAGAAAAACGAGTTTCTATTCTATTTCGTTTAAGGTTTTCGCCCAATAGTTCTTTTTCAAAAAGGTTTTTTCCTCCTTCGTCTTCGTCGTTTTTCCAATATTTAGGATGCTTTTTAGCTATTTCTAAAGGCATTAACCCTGCAAATATTGCGTTTCGAGCGTATTGTGTGGCTGTGGGCAAAATGCTGTAATACATATCTTCCGAATCGATAGTAAAATACTCGCGGAGTATTGGGCGAATGACCATCCATTGGTCGTAGCGGAGGTTGTCAATAACTACTAAGAATGTTGGTTTGTTGTTTAGTTTTGGAAAGACTTCTCTTCGCAACAATTCGTTAGACATTAGTGGTGTGTCGATGCCGTTTACCCAGTTGAGGTAGTTTTTTTCTACAAATCGAGAAAATTGGTCGTTGGCTTCTTTTTTTTGCATTTCTAGCACTTCTTTCATGCTTTTGTCCGAACTTTTGGCTAATTGCAAATCCCAATATACAATTTTTTTATACAAGGTTTTCCATTCTTCTTCGTCTAGTC
>Ga0256843_1002985_pt1 | contig 12023 bp, 12 predicted proteins | sample AlvinellametaG_FD_191572 | JGI IMG/M metagenome (GOLD analysis project Ga0256843, IMG submission 191572) | Pompeii worm associated microbial communities from hydrothermal vent at the East Pacific Rise, Pacific Ocean - Alvinella | ecosystem: Host-associated > Annelida > Integument > Unclassified ... | reverse complement strand
TAGGCATTATACTCCATCTATAAGGCATAGATAAGATTAATCCACTATAATTGCGAACTCATTTTGAGAATTAAATACCAATCAGGAGGTCATTATGGCTTTAGATCAGGCGAAAAAAGCAGAAATAATTGCTAAGTACGCAAGAGGCGAAAACGATACAGGTTCAACAGAAGTACAGGTTGCTCTTTTAACAGAAAGAATTACTTATCTTACCGATCACCTTAAAACAAACAAAAAAGATCACTCTTCACGACTAGGACTACTTAAATTAGTTGGTCAAAGAAGAAGACTTATGAGATACTTGAAAAAAGTAGACTTAAAAAGATGGAATGCCATCAAAACAGACCTAGGAATCAGAAACTAACTGATATTTTGTCAATTTGTACCCCTCTCACGTTTTAACGTCGGGGGTATCGGCATTTAGTGCCAGACATACATCTTTCAAAGGTGTGTACAGTTACATACTGACGTATGCTCCTTTACCCTCCTTTAAAATCTATATACAACTTAACAAAAATATTCATTTAGTCTATTTAAATTATATGTGACTAAATGTAACTTGAAAATTATTAATTTAGTTTGTATTGTCTCTATTTTTCATGCCTTATTCACTAATAATTTTTCCATCTGTTCTTTTATCAGCGGTTTTGAATAGAGAAAGCCTTGTATGATGTCACAGCCAAACTTTTTAAGGATATTTGCCTGCTCTTGTGTCTCTACTCCTTCGGCTATCACTTTTAAGCCTAGTTTTTTTGCCATACTGATGGTAGCAGAGACGATGACTTGGTCTTCTTCATCTGTCTGTAGATTATCGATAAATGATTTGTCTATTTTTAACTTATCAAAATGGAATGTCTTGATGTTAGAGAGTGAAGAGAAACCTGTACCATAATCATCTATGGCAAAGGTATGTCCTAGTTTTTTGAGTCTTTTGATATTGTCTATGACCATATCACTTTCATGTAAGAAGGCACTTTCTGTGATTTCAAGTTCAAGTGCATTTGCCTGGAGTTTGTATCGTGAGAGGGCGTTATGAATCGTTAAAATGAGGTTGTCTGCATAGAGTTCTTTACGTGAAAGATTGACAGCAAGTGGTGGTACTTTTATACCTTGTATCTCCCATTCATAGAGTTGATTACATACCATGTTGAGGACAATGTAACTAATTTGCTTAATATTCCCTGTCTCTTCAGCTATTTTGATAAGGCGTTCAATAGGTACAGTGGAAATACGAGAATGGGTACAACGTAGTAGTACTTCTATCCCTGTGATGCTATGGTCATGTAGTGAATACTGTGGTTGATAGACAAGAGAAAAGTTTTCAGAATTGATGGCATCTTTGAGGGCATTTTGTATGAAGAAATACTCATTGGCAATATTTGACATTTCTTGAGAATAAAAAGCATAATTGTTACGACCACTTTTTTTGACAGAGTACATTGCCTGATCTGCTGCATTAATGAGTGCTTCTGGGGTTTTCCCATTGGTTGGGTAGAGTGCAACCCCCATACTTACAGTGACATGGAGTGAAAGATTGGCTATTTGTTGGGGTTTTTTAAAGATGGCTTGTATTTTTTGTATGATGGTTTGAACGGCATTTTGTGTATCAATATCTTCACTTATAAGTAAAAATTCATCACCACTGAGCCTTCCTAAAATATCTTCTTCTCTACAAATAGATTGAATCTGTTTTGCCACAGAGAGAAGTACCTTATCACCTATTTGATGACCGAAGTTGTCATTGAATTCTTTAAAATGGTCAATATCTATAAATATAAGCATGCCCTGTGATTTTTTTCGTGCCATAGAGGCAATAGACTGTTTGAGTTGGTTAAATAAAAGTGCTCGATTTGGAAGATTTGTTAACGTATCATACGATGCCAAATACTCCATTTGATGTTTTGAGTGATAAAGCTCTGAAATATCAGTGACCATAATGAGCACATTTTGTAATTTATTATCTGCTGTCATAATGGCATCAAGGGTTAACCAGCAATAGATAATAGTCATAGGGTTAGGATGAATCTCTACTTCACCTTGCCAGCAACCTTTTGTTTCCATAGCCGTATATATATTTACTTTGGTTTCCTCCTCAATCATGCTAGAGAGAAAATCAGAGTGTTTTCCTAACAATTTATCAGGAGAAGTATGCAGGATACGTCCCATAGCATCATTGACATGGACAATCTTACGCTGTGCATCTTCAATGATAATCCCTTCTGTTGCTTCTTTAAAGACGGTTTGTAAGACTTGGGTAGATGAGAGTAGGGTATAATATTGGGTATCATGATGTTGATAGGCTTTTGAAATTTGTTTTAGAAGTTTTTTGAAACGTTTGCTTTCAATACTTTGTTCATCCTTCTGGATGGAAAGTTGTTTAAGTTGTTGTTTTAAAAGTGCATGCATTTGGTGAACCTCCCTAAAGAGTGCATTATTATGTATATAGTATAACATAAAATATTTGACATTTTTGACGAAAAGAGATAGTATTTTTCTACTTTAGTCAATTTGACTCAACTAAGACTTGACAAGGAGGCACTCAATGTTGTATAATACATCCAAGCATTGAAATTATGATGCAATATTTCGTATAAAGGAGGTCTGGTAATGAGTCAAGAAAATGAAAATCTTGAAACGTCTGAGCAGACTGAAGAACAAACAGAAGTAGAAGCACAAGAAGAGAAGGCTACTACAGAAGTAGATCCTCTTGAAGCTGCACTAGCTGAAGCTGCAGAGTATAAGGACAAGTATTTAAGAGCGCATGCAGATTTTGAAAACTCTAAACGTCGTTTAGAGAAAGACAAAATGAATGCTGTCTCTTATGCAAATGAGAGTTTTGCTAAAGATATTTTAGCAGTAATAGATTCATTTGAAAATGCTTTAGCATCAATAGAGGGTGCTAATGAAGAAAATTCTTCAGAAGTATTGAAGCAGATGAAAGAGGGTGTAAGCCTTACCTATGAACAACTCAAAAAGGTACTGGAGAAAAACCATATCAAAGAGGTAGATTGTTCAGGGGAGTTTGATCCTGAAGTACATCAAGCTATCATGCAAGTTGAGAGTGACGAACATGAAGCAGGTGATGTAGTTCAAGTGATGCAAAAAGGTTATACTATTAAGGACAGAATTTTACGTCCAGCGATGGTGAGTACTTGTAAATAGGTGACTAAATGTCACTTATTTCAAGTACGGAACCGAGCATAATGCGAGGCTGGTGAATACCTGTAAATAATCACAAACTTGAGTAAATGTGACTAAAGTTGCATTTTACTCCATGTTAATTAGAGTATAATAACGCTAGAAACAAAAAATGATAAAAGGATTTTAATATGGCAAAAGTATTAGGAATAGATTTAGGAACAACAAACTCTGCGATGGCAGTGTATGAAAATGGTGAAGCAAAGATTATTGCAAACAAAGAGGGAAAAAACACAACACCTTCCATTGTTGCATTTACAGATAAGGGTGAAGTTTTAGTAGGTGAGTCTGCAAAAAGACAAGCTGTTACAAATCCAGAGAAAACGATTTACTCTATTAAGAGAATCATGGGTCTCATGTGTGATGAAGAGAAAGCAGCAGAAGCTAAAGAGAGACTTCCATACCATATCATCGATAGAAATGGTGCATGTGCGATTGAAGTAGCTGAAAAAACATATACACCTCAAGAGATTTCTGCAAAAGTACTCATGAAAATGAAAGAAGATGCAGAAGCGTACCTTGGCGAGACTGTAACGGATGCTGTTATTACAGTACCAGCATACTTCAATGATGCACAAAGAAAAGCAACAAAAGAAGCGGGAACGATTGCAGGTCTTAATGTACTTAGAATTATCAATGAACCAACATCTGCAGCACTTGCATATGGTCTTGATAAAAAAGAATCAGAGCAAATCGTAGTTTACGATTTAGGTGGTGGTACATTTGATGTTACTGCACTTGAAACTGGTGATGGTGTGGTTGAAGTTATGGCAACTGGAGGAGATGCATTCCTTGGTGGTGATGACTTTGATAACAGAATCATTGACTATGTAGCAGAAGAGTTTAAAGCAGAGTCAGGTATCGATATTAAAGCTGATGTTATGGCACTACAACGTGTTAAAGATGCAGCAGAAGCAGCGAAAAAAGAGCTTTCAAGCTCAACAGAGACAGAAATTAACCTTCCGTTTATTACTGCAGATGCATCAGGACCAAAACACTTAGTAACTAAAATTACTAGAGCAAAATTTGAGTCACTTATCTCTGACCTTGTGGCATCTACTATTAAAACAGTTGAGGCTGTACTTAAAGATGCTGGACTTTCTAAGTCTGACATTAATGAAGTTGTAATGGTTGGTGGTTCTACACGTGTGCCATTGGTACAAGAGGAAATGAAAAAATTCTTTGGTAAAGAACTTAACAAATCTGTGAACCCAGACGAAGTTGTTGCACTTGGTGCTGCTATTCAAGGTGGGGTACTTGCGGGTGATGTAAAAGATGTTCTTTTACTTGATGTAACACCACTTTCACTTGGTATTGAAACACAAGGTGGCGTAACAACAAAAGTGATTGAAAAAGGAACAACTATTCCAGCGAAGAAATCACAAATCTTCTCAACAGCAGAAGATAATCAACCTGCAGTAAGTATTCATGTACTTCAAGGTGAAAGAGAATTCGCTAAAGACAATAAGTCACTTGGTATGTTTGAACTTACAGATATCCCGGCAGCGCCACGTGGTGTACCACAAATTGAAGTAACATTTGACATCGATGCAAATGGTATCTTGACAGTATCTGCACAAGATAAAGGAACTGGTAAATCTCAAGAGATTAAAATCACTGGTTCGAGCGGACTTTCAGATGAAGAGATCGAAAAAATGGTACAAGATGCTGAAGCAAACAAAGCTGAAGATGAAAAAAGAAAAGCAGTTGTTGAAGCGAAAAACCAAGGAGATGCTCTGATTCACCAAACAAGAAAAACATTAGATGATCTTGGTGAGAATTTTGATGCAGCGGAAAAAGCAGGTATCGAAACAGCTATTGCTGATCTTGAGACTGTGCTTAAAGATGAGAATGCAACAAAAGAGCAAATCGACGATAAAGTCAAAGCTCTTACTGAGAAATCTCATAAATTAGCAGAAGCTGCTTACGCTAAAGAGCAAGGTGGTGCAAACCCTGAAGCTGCAAAAGCAGACGATGACGATGTTATCGATGCAGAAGTAGAGTAAGACTCTACTTTAAAGGTTCTATGAGAGGCTTTGCCTCTCATAATAAGATTGAAAATAAGAAATAGTGATTTGTTATTTTGAGTTTTAAAAGTTTAGATTTTATCTAAAAGTCAAATGGGTGTTGTATCATCACCCACATATTTGCACCTTCATCCCCATATGCTACATCAAAACGTACTGGTAATTGCGCAACCATAGCACGAAGACTGATTCCCACATCATATTTTAAATCTGTAAGTAAGTCAAAATTATATTGGTCATTGACACGTCCTGCTTCAACAAAGGCTACCACTTGAAACCAATCCACTGCTACAGGCACAAGAGCATTTTTCTTTAAAGGATTATAGTCAAGAACTGCACGGTATTCTGCGGTAGCATAAAAAACAGCCTTGTCGGAGAAGCGGTTACTTTGATAGCCTCTCATACGATTAAATCCACCTAGCCTTGCACCTTCCCATGTAGGAGGTCTATTTTCTGCAATACCTGGTACGATTTCGTTGTCATTATCCCATGAAAAAGAGTATCCCGTCCACATACTTAATGCAAGTACATTTTGTTGTGTAAATGAAAAAGTATCTAAGGAGTAATATTTGTTAAATTTAAACTCTAAAAAATCCCAACTTTGTAAAGAATCACCCTGACCAAAATCTTTTGAATATTGAAGATTAAAGTGATACCCTCTTGATGGGTTTAAATCAAAGTCTGTATTATCATGGGTGAGGAAGAATCGTAAACCATTGGTATTCCATACTGGTGTTGATGTGGCTTCTTCATTTTTCCATAACTCAAAAGCTGACCAATTTTCGAAACTATTTTCTTGGTAAAAGGTTCTGATTCCTATCGAAGTTTGTCCTGTGACGAAGGGTGTACCATTTCCATAGCCCTCTCTATTTTGTGCAAAACCATCTTTGAGTGTGTATAAACCTTCAGGATTATCTAATCCTTCTCCTATAGGAAGTACATATCTAAATGTTGTATTGAAAAAATTTAAGTCTCCTGATGTCGTAAGACCTTTTTCTTGTTTTGAGTCATTGTCACCTTCAAAAAAGTATTGTTGTTTTGGGATATAACTTTTAAGAGAGATAAGTGAAAAAAAGAATCTGTTAGTAAAAGGGAGTTTATAGTTAGAAAAAGCTAAAAAACCACCTCTAAGACTTGCTTCATCTGGCTCTCCATTAGTGATAATGTCTTCAGTTCCCCCACCAAATACCGATGCTACTAAAGTAGTTTGTGGCTGAAATAAACCTTGCTTAATAACACCCACGCCACCAGCTAAACCAGTAGCATCACTTGAAAAAGCATAAGGTAAAATAATCCAGTCTTTACTTTTAGTAATATTGTTGTCATCTGATGCTTGAATAGTTGCTGTTAAGAGTAAAGTAGTGGTCAATAAGGATAGGAGTATCTGTTTTTTATGATTCATAGAAACAATTATAGCTAAAGAGATATAAAGTATGAGTTTTAGGTTATAATATCCATTATAGTATAAACATGTGAGGATAGAAATATGGAAATTAAACAATGTAATACACTTGATGAAGCAAGAGTTGAGATAGATGCAGTAGATAAAGAGATTGTTGAACTCATTGCAAAGAGAAATGAATATATCAAACAAATAGCACATTTTAAAACCAGTGTTGAGGAGGTAAAAGCAGAAGATAGAATTGCAGATGTTATCTCAAAAGTAAGAGAGCAAGCAATATCACTTGACCTCTCTCCAAACCTCATTAATGATCTTTATGTTCGTATGATAGATGAGATGGTAGAGAGTGAAATTTCAGAATTTAAGAACGCACAACGATATTAAGTAGCTAGCTACGCGAGCCGTCTGCTGAAGATAGCAAAAAGAGCTTTGCTCTGTTGCGTTCTGTGATATTAATCTTCTTCGTTCTCTTCATCACTTGTATCAATCACAGCACCTACTGCTGAACCCGTAATATCTATAGTAGTACTCACTACGGCACCGGCAACATAAATGGGTGCAGTGACTACTTGTGTACAGCCTGAAAGTATAGATAGAATAAATATATAAATGATTATTTTTAGCATGGAAGTATTATACAATAAATAGTGTGTGTAAAGAGCTACACACAGACTATGTTAGAATAACTTATGAGAGATAATGAAAAGGGTCTATAGAATGAAAATACTGTTGCTAGAAGATGATGTTATTTTACAAGAAATTATAGAAGAGTTTCTTGTTGAACAGGGCTATGATGTAGAGAGTTATTTTGATGGTGAAAAGGCTTTAGATGCTATAGGTGCAGGCTCTTATGATATGTTACTTTTGGACGTCAATGTTCCTAATATAGATGGGTTTGAGATACTCTCTTATTTAAGAGATATTGGCAATACTACACCTGCTATTTATATTACTTCACTTGCTGGCATTGATGACTTGAAAAAAGGTTTTGACTTAGGAGCAGATGACTATCTGCGTAAACCTTTTGAATTAGAAGAACTTAATGCTCGGATAGAGCATATTGTCAGACTTTATAGACTCCAAGAGGAAATAGAGTTTGATGGTATGAAGTTTATTCCCAAAGCACATCAAGTTTTTGTGGGTGACAAAGTGATAGAAATGCGTCAAAAAGAGGCACAGGTTTTAGAATATTTTATACGTAATGAGGGAAAGATTATCTCTTGTGATGAGATTATAGAAAATGTATGGGGTGATGAACATGTGCCTACCCATGCAACGATTCGTACTTATATTAAAAACCTGAGAAAAATGTTTGAAAAAGAGTATTTTGACAATATCAAAGGAGAAGGTTATCGTTTTAACGTCCTATGAGAGAACTTCTCTCTTCAGATTTTTATCTGTTTATCTACTATCAGTATTTGTTCTCCTTGCTATTATTGGATATCTGTTTTTTGAAAATAACCGTGCTTCTATGAAGTCTGCAATGAAGTTTGAAATGATGTATCAAGCACGTAATCTCACATCCAAAATTGTGATGAAAGCGATGAAAAATGATACAAAGCATTTACAACTTTTTGATAAAACAAAATTTCTTAAAAATCTTAAACATTGCCGTTTTCAAGCAGGATATTATGATACAAATAAAAAGCCTATTTATACTGAGATAGATGATGTGGGACGCTTTGATACAGACTTCTTTGTAAAAGATATGAAATGTTATACCGTTACTGAAGATAAGAGTGCGCATTTGGGTGTACGTTACATTGTATTGAAAGAAAATGATTTAGCAAAAGACTTGGATGCTTTACGTATTAAAATTATAGGGTATTTGGTTTTCTCATTTATCCTCATGGGTGTGGTAGGTTATTTTCTGGGTAGGTTGTTTTTACAACCAGTACGTGAACAGATAGAGTCTCTAGATAAATTTATTTCAGATACGACACATGAACTTAATACGCCTATCTCTGCGATACTTATGACGATTCAATCACTTAGAGATGTAGAACCAAAAAAAATGAAACGATTGGAAGCGAGTGCTAAACGGCTGAGTACGATGTATGGTTCTTTGACATATAGACTAGAAGGGGGTGTTGAACCCTCTGAAGATTTGTGTCTGGCAAAGATTGTTGAAGAACGTGTAGAGTTTATCAAGGAGTTGACAGAGTCTAAACGCTTAAAAATAGAAATGGATTTAGATGCAACAAAGATTCACATGCCCAAACCTTCAGTACATAGACTGATAGATAACCTTATTTCTAATGCTATCAAGTACTCTGATGTTGGTGATACCATTACCATAACCCTTAAAAATAATGTATTAAAAGTTAAAGATACGGGTATTGGTATAGATGAAAAAATGCAAGAGGATATCTTTAGACGTTACTACCGTGCAAATGATGAACGTGGTGGTTTTGGTATAGGGCTAAATATTGTGCTTTCTATCTGTAAAAGATACAAAATAAAATTGGGATTAGACTCCAAAAAAGGTGAAGGAAGTACTTTCAAACTTACCTTCCCCAAAATAAAGAGTAGTACTAAAAAGTAGTATTACTCTACACTATCCATAAGAATACCAATAATATCAGTCATGGTAAGGATACCATGTAGTTCATTGTTATCAATAACAAGTAGACGTTTTATACTTGATGTGACCATCATTTTTGCCGCATATTTGACATTGAGTTCTGCTGAGACTGATATAGCAGGAATGGCTGCAATATCATAGACATTGAGCAGGTCAATATCACCATCTTCTGCAACGATACTTTGTAAGATATTTTTAAACGTGACCAATCCATAGGCACCATCTTCTTGTGCTTTCTCCACAATGATAGAACGTACAGCGTGTGTACGCATCAGTTTCATGGCTTCTCTTACTGTGGCCGTTGGATTTACTGAGATGAGTTTTTCTTTTGGTGTCATTACGTCTTTTACTAGCATATTTTTCTCCTTATAGCATACATTTTAATTATTTATTTGGACATGAATTGAACAAAGTTCAATTTCATTACGTTGTCACTGGGACAACTTACGATTCAGCATTTAGTGCTTCACTTGCACTGCCTTTTAAGGCTGGTCAGCAGTTGGCTCAATGCACTAGTGTATTTTACAACATACATTTTATGTCGTCTTCAAACTTGTGAAGTTCTTTGGTGTCGAGTCCTGCAACGTGACTGAGCGGGAAGGTAAATGCAAAGCCTCCATTGTCAGGATTGTCTATGTCAAACTCATCACGTAAGGCTTTCATGACTTTCATGGAGAGTTTACGTGGCAAGATGAACATTAAAGCAGAGACATTCTCTTCGAGGGTCAATCCGAAAAATACTTTTTTCTCTTCAAGTCCAATACTTTTGCCATGTAGAATAGTGACAGAACCTGCACCGTGTCCTTTGGCGACTTCTATTGCTGCTTCTTCATCTTTGTCTTGTATGACTGCGATGAGTGCGGTGAATTTCATAATACTTCTCCTTCTTGTTGGGTTTCTTCTTTTAGTTTTTTCTTTTTATAATACTCTGCATGTATACCATATCCCATAACAGTGAGCATGGGAAAGAGTGATGCAAAAGCGATAAGCCCAAAACCATCTATAAGCGGGTTACGACCTTCTATATTTTCAGCAAGTCCAAGTCCTAGTGCTGCGACGAGTGGCACAGTAACGGTAGAAGTGGTTACGCCACCTGAATCATAGGCAATAGGCACAATGTATTTTGGTGCAAAGTAAGTAAAGAGTATCACCAAGATATATCCACCAATGATATAGTAATGAATCGGGTCTCCCGATACGAGTCTATATGCGCCTAAGGCAATACCCACAGCCACGCCAAGTGCTACTACCATTCTAAGAACATTTTGTTTAATGTTTCCTTCACTTATCTCTTCTGCTTTGATAGCGATAGCAAGTAGGGCAGGTTCTGCCATGGTGGTAGAGAAACCTATGAGAAAAGCAAAGAGGTAGATGAGTAGATTGTTACCCATGCCTGTCAGTTGTAGTGCGATGGTTTCCCCTATAGGAAACAGCCCCATCTCAAGCCCTACGATAAAGGCATAAAGACCAAGTATTACCATGATGATACCAGTGATGATTTTGTGTAAATGAGCGACTGGTTTTTTGATAATCATATATTGGAAAAAGAAGATGACGACAAGAATAGGCATGACATCTTTAATCGTACCCACAAGTGCCATAAAAGTGTCATAGACAGAAAAGACGTATTCGCTTGCAACGACTTTTCCTCCATCAGTTACAACAGTTAATGCTGTTTGTGCAACCGTGGGTGCATCCATAAAGTTATAGACAATTATGCCGTAAACCTGTACAAATATCATAGGTGTAAGTGAAGCAAAAGCAATGAGTCCAAAACCATCGATGGCAGGGTTACGACCTTTAATACTTGAAGCTAGTCCGATACCCAGTGCTGCTACAAGGGGTACAGTTACGGTAGAGGTGGTGACACCTCCACTGTCATAGGCAAGTCCAATAATCTCTTTGGGGGCAAAGAAGGTGACAAGTACCACTAAAATATACCCTGAAATGATGTAATAGGCGATAGGGTGTCCAAGCAAGATACGTAGCGTACCCAGTGCAATGGCAAACCCAACAGAGAGTGCAACAGTCATGCGAAGCCAAAATGCATCAACAAGTCCATGGGAAATGAGGGCAGCTTTATCTGCTATGGCAATGAGGGCAGGTTCTGCAACGGTGGTAGAAAATCCGATGGTAAAGGCGAAGAGTAGAAGCCAGAAGACAGAGCCTTTTTTAGCAAAGTCAACAGCGAGTCCTTCACCAATGGGGAAGATACCTAGTTCAAGACCCCGTATAAAAAGTGCAAGCCCAACTGCTACGATAACAAGTCCTATTATAATAGAGCTTAGGTTTGCAGGCATAGCTTGGATGATTGCACCTTGAAATAAGGCAACAACAACGATGATGGGAAGCAGGTCTTTAAAAGCGTTTTTTAAATCCCCTGCAAATATTTTTACACTCTCTTTAATCATAGGGTAGTATATCTATGATAAGATTGTTTTATGGCAATGATATGCCTATTTTTTAACTTACTTTTTGAGGATGTTACGCTTTAGCGACAAAATCCAGTGAGATAGAGTTCACACAGTGGCGTGTACTTTTTGCTGTCATACCTTCACCTTTAAAAACATGCCCAAGGTGACCACCACAGTTTGTACAGACTATCTCTATACGTCTGCCATCTGCATCGGGTACTTCAGTGACTGCACCTTCTACCGCATCATCAAAACTTGGCCATCCTGTACCTGAGTCAAACTTGGTATCTGAGGGGAAAAGCTCTGCATTACATTGACGACATACATACATACCATCCTCATGATGATCCCAAAACTTTCCTGTAAAAGAACGCTCTGTTCCTTTGTTTAATATTACG
>Ga0256843_1002984_pt1 | contig 12025 bp, 13 predicted proteins | sample AlvinellametaG_FD_191572 | JGI IMG/M metagenome (GOLD analysis project Ga0256843, IMG submission 191572) | Pompeii worm associated microbial communities from hydrothermal vent at the East Pacific Rise, Pacific Ocean - Alvinella | ecosystem: Host-associated > Annelida > Integument > Unclassified ... | reverse complement strand
AATATTTACAATCCAAATTTTTTCCTCTTCACTATTTTACAGAAGCAATTAAATTGCCAATTAAAAGATTCCATCCGTCTATCAAGATAAAGACAAGTATCTTAAAAGGCAGGGAGATCATAACAGGAGGCAGCATCATCATACCCATCGACATCAAAATAGAGGCGACAACCATATCAATAACCAAGAACGGCAAAAAGAGTAAAAAACCGATCTCAAATGCCGTTTTTAACTCACTGATAATAAAAGCGGGAATAACAATAGAGAGCGGGACATCGGCAACACTCTTTGGATTTTGCATCTTGCGTATTCGTAAAAAGAGTGCCAAATCTTTCTCTCGTGTATTTCTAATCATAAAGTTTTTAAAGGGAAGAGATGCCCGTGTAAAAGCCTCTTCATAACCTATCTGTTCGGCAACATAGGGTTTAATTCCCTGCTCATACGCCTTGGTTCCTACCGGTTCCATAACAAAAAAAGTAAGAATCATAGCAAGCATTACAAGCAGTTGTGTCGGCGGTACCTGCTGTGTTCCAAGAGCCTGACGCAAAAACCCGAAAACAATAACAAAACGGGTAAATGTTGTCATAACAAGGACCATAGCCGGAGCCAAAACAAGCAGTGTTAATATAACAAGTACATTTAAAGAAGAGACCAACTGCTTTGGAGTGTCCGGAGCAGAGAGACTTAAATTGACAGTCGGAATGGTCACGGCATCCGCACCAAAAGCAAAAGCGGAAAAGAGAAGAAAAAAGAGTACTATTCTTAGCATTGCTTACTTATTCGCCTTATCTAAAATTGACATCGTCTCTTTATTGTTCTCTTGTGATTTTGTCCCAAAAAAGTGTAGTTCTACACGACGATTTTTTTCTCTTCCCGTCGGTGTAGCATTGGTGGCGATAGGATGATACTGCGCAAATCCTGCAGCAGACATACGAGCAGGATTCACACCGTCAAGAATCAATTCATGTAAAACAGCAATTGCTCTAGCAGTTGAGAGTTCCCAGTTGTCTTTATAGGGTGATGCAGGACCCGGTTTTGTATTGTCGGTATGTCCCTGAATACTCAACTGCATATCATTTGGCAACTCACCGATGATCAAGGCAACACGCTTTAAAAAGAGCAGTGCATCCTGATTTTCAATAGTTGCACTTCCCGGTTTAAAAAGCAGTGCGGCAGGCATTTTAATAACAAATCCGTTTTCAGCTTCATCAACAGTCACTTCAGGACCCTGTGATTTTTCCATCATCTCATTTGCATCTGCAGCAGCTTGTTGAATTCTATTTACTGTATCACTTGTCTCATCCTGTGATTCAATGGGTGTAGATTCCTGAATACGCTGTTTTGAAATCTCTGTCTTTGTACCACCCTCCAAAACACTCATAGCACCTGAGAGCGAACCGATAGCTTCACTTACTTTTTTTGCATCCATACTACTCATAGAGAGAAGAAGCACGAAAAAGCAAAGTAAAAGAGACATCAAATCTCCAAATGCAGCCAGCCATGCAGGAAGACACTCTTCACACTCAGGACATTTTTTCTTACCCATCAGGTTTCTCTTTTAATCAAATTGACTTACACGATCTGAAGGTGCAAGGTATGCAAGCAGTTTTGCTTCAAGTACACGAGGTGCATCGCCTGATTGAATAGACATAATACCCTCAAGAATCATCTCTTTAACCATTGTCTCTTCATCATTTCTGATTGCAAGAATATTTGAGATAGGTGTTCCAAAGATATTACCAATCATCGCTCCATACATGGTTGTAAGTAAAGCAACTGCCATTGATGGACCAATAGCTGAAGGATCAGCCATATTTAAAAGCATCGCAACCAGACCGATAAGCGTACCGATCATACCCATCGCTCCGGCAAGTCCTGCCCACTGATTAAAGATAGAACCGTGAATCTTGTGACGGGTACTTGTCTGCTCCATCTCAATCTCCAAAAGCTCACGGATGGTATCGGGCTCATTCCCGTCAATAGCCATAGAGAGTCCTTTTTTCAAAAACTCATTCTCTTCACTGTTGACTTCACTCTCAAGCGCCAAAATACCGTCTTTTCTTGCTTTTGTAGCAAATTCAACAAGTTTTTTAATCAACTCACCGATATCTTCTTCACCGGGTTTGATCGCTTTCATAAAGATTTTTGTAAACTGCTTCATTTGAGAAGGCTTAAACGAAACCATTAAGGCACCGATACTACCACCGATAACGATAAGCACTGAAGGGATATCAATATATGCACCGATACCAACACCCATAACCATAGCACCCAAGAGAAGTGCCATAATTAAAACAATACCAATGACCGTACCTAAATCCATTTAATTACCTTGTCAAAAATTATAATTACATTATAATACCACAAAAATTATTATGTATAGGGAAATAGAGAAAAATTTCTGCTATTTTAGAATTTTTAAAGCATAAACAGACTTTGCAATCAGCAAAATAATCAGCCAGGCAAGCACCATGGTAATAACAGTATGCGAAAGAAAATGATCACCGATAACCATTTTATAGAGTCCCATACTCCATCCTGTAAGAAAACCAATTCCAAGACCTATAAATTTATTACGTCGTTTTTTAAAAAGAAAAAAGAGACTAAAAAGAGCAAAACCACCACTGGCATGTCCCGCAGGCCAACATTTGGTTCGCTTATGGTGTAGTTTAAATGTCTCAGGATACTTTTGCCAGACAGCAGTACGCGGATAGAGACCTCCATAATGTTTTTCATCTTTTGGGCAGGGCATATTTGTCTCACGCTTCAAGCCACTTGCAATTCCGGGAACAAGGAGTGCAGAGAGAATTAAAATAATCATTCCCTGCTTATATTGTTGCACAAAAGCCTTTTTCCAAAAGAAGAGAAGTGTCAGTAGAAAAAGTACAGCAATAATAATCAGAAGTTTTTTAATACCATCATAAAAGATAAACTTATAAGGTTGCAGATGCCAGTCTAAAATCCAACTTTTTGTTGTAAAGTTATAAAAGAGATCCTGAACCCAAAGATCGATATCTGTCATACCAAAAAGCAGTATAACAGCTGCAAGGATCAGTGATGTTACTATAATCTGTCTGTTGAGTGTCATTGTTTAATAATATCCATATCTTTTTTATAGAGTTTTGTCTTAACATTGAAGATACCCAAGAGTGTAGAGAAGAGATCATCCTGTGAATAAGCACTATCTTTTCTCTCACGAAGTGCTTTTATATTAAGCTCTTTTGCAAAACCTTTTCCAAACCACATCATTGCACCGATATGTGTCTGTGCTTCAGGAGCCATAAAGTATGGAAGACCATGCAGATAGACACCGCCCTCTCCCAGACTCTCACCATGATCCGCCATATAGATCATCGCAACATCATACTGCTTTTCATATTTTTTCAAAAATTGTATAACCTGATCCAAAAAGTAATCTGTATAAAGCAGTGCATTATCATAAGCATTGACAATCTCCTCCTGTGTACACTCCTGCAACTGATTTGTTTTACAAGTCGGTGTAAATTTTTCAAAAGCTTTCGGATAGCGTTTATAGTATGCAGGTCCGTGATTACCCATCTGATGCAGTACAATCAAGATATCTTTGCCTTTGTTCTTTTCAATAAACTTATCCAAGCCTTGAAGCATACCGACATCCCTGCACTCGCCTTCTATACAAACACTATTCTTTTTTGGTGTTTTAAAATCTTCATAAGCTACACGCAGTGCTACACCTTTTGAGTCAGAGTTATTGTCTCGCCACAATATTGCCACATCTTTGGTATGTTTTAAAACATCTAAAACATTCTCTGTTCTTATCCCTTTTTTATAACTGTAATCACCTCTGTCATAAACAGAAAACATACATGGTACCGACTCTGCTGTTGATGTTCCACAAGAGCTTACATTGCTTAGATTGACAATATTCTCTTGAGAGAGCAGAGGATTGGTATCTCTTTTATAACCGTTGAGAGAGAAGTGATCAGCCCGTGCCGCTTCACCGACAACCATAATGACAAGTTTTGAGCGGTTATTATCCGGATCTTTGACAACTGTTGCATCTTCACCTATAGGTTTGACGACAATAGGACCACTGTTAAAAGTCTTATTGATATATTTGCCTGTTGAGTAGATCCAGTATGCAGGATTTACCGTAAAACGCAACGGTTTGTGTTCTCGGAAAAATGATGTATAGTATTTGCTAAACATAAAAATAGATGCCCCGATAATCGCTATAGAGACAAAAATCAGTTTTAAACGGGAGATGAGTTCTCTCTTAAAACCACGATTTTCAAGTTCAACTTTATAGACAAAAAGAGAAGGAAGAACTCCAAGCAGAAGAAAATAGAGAACCTGTTTTACAGTTACAAGATCCATAGATTCATGCATATTTGTCTGCATCATATTACGAATCATACTGTCATCAATAACAACATTATAACTATTCATAAAGTAGTTTGTTAATGAAGAGATCAGCAAAATAATAATAATAAAAGGTTTGATTGTCCATTTTGTACTTATAAGACTCAAAAGCAAAACTGTAAAAAAGAAGAGTACAACGGCAAGAGAAGCAACAAAACCAAAACTCTCACTCAATGGATAGACTTTTAAAAGATTGACAAAAAAAGTGTAGTTGTCAAACAGGACTAAAAACAGGGTCGTTACTAATATAAGCTGTGTTTGTGTGATTTTTTTCAAAGGATTATTCTCTTTAACGTAATATCTCATAATTATACAATCTTAAAATGAATAAGAAGTAAAAGTAAAAAATGGTAGAATTACATCATCACTTAATAAAGAGCAAAAATGAACAAAGAAAATCTGAGTATCGTAATTTTAGCAGCGGGAAAAGGTTCCCGTATGAAATCAACAAAAGCAAAGGTTCTGCATAACATCAGCGGAAAACCGATGCTCTATCATATTATTAAAGAGTCCAAAAAACTCTCAGATGATATAACGGTAGTTGTTGCCCACCAAAAAGAGGCTGTTATAGAGAGTATGCAGCACTATTTTGATGGTATTAATTTTGTGGAGCAAGATGCTGAGAATTTTCCCGGAACCGGTGGTGCGGTTATGGATATAGCACCAAAACATGAAAAAGTTTTGGTTTTAAACGGTGATATGCCACTCATTACAGCCGAAGCACTGCAAGGATTTTTGGAGATACAGGCAGATATTATTATGAGTATTTTTGATCTCAAAGATCCAAGTGGTTACGGTCGTGTTATTATCCGTCATAATGAAGTTGAGTATATTGTCGAACAAAAAGATGCCAATGAAGCAGAACTCAACGTTACAACGGTAAATGCAGGTATTTATGCATTTTCCCGCAGCATCCTTGAACGCTATATCCCTGAGCTTGACAATGATAATGCACAAGAGGAGTACTATCTGACAGATATTATTGCTATGGCAAAAGAGGAAGAAGCTTCTATCGTTCCTCTGCTTGTAGATGAAGAGCACTTTAAAGGTGTCAACTCCAAAAAAGATCTTGCAGATGCAGAAGTCATTATGCAGCGTCGCATTAAAAACAGATGGATGGAAGCAGGTGTAACAATGCAGCTTCCTGAGACAATCTATATTGAGGAGGGTGTTGTTTTTGAAGGAGAGTGTATCGTGGAAAACAACTGTCGCATTACCGGTGAGAGTAAAATTATCAACTCACATATCAAAGCCGGCAGTGTTGTAGAAGAGAGTATTATGCAAAACTCTGATTGTGGACCAATGGCACATCTTCGCCCGCTCTCCAACCTTGAAGATACCCATGTCGGTAACTTTGTCGAGACAAAAAAAGCAACACTCAAAGGTGTCAAAGCCGGACATCTCAGCTACATCGGAGATGCAGAAGTTGAAAGTGGAACAAATATCGGTGCGGGAACCATTACCTGCAACTATGACGGTATCAACAAACACAAAACCATTATCGGTAAAAATGTTTTTATCGGCAGTGATACACAACTTATTGCCCCTGTAACCATAGAAGATGATGTTATGATTGCAGCAGGAAGTACGGTAACAAGCGGCACGGTACCACAAGGCTCTTTGGCACTTTCACGCACAAAACTCCGCTTTATAAAAGGCTTCTACTATAAGTTTTTTCCCAAAAAATAGCTCTTTTTGCTCTCTTTGTCTATAAAAAGAGAGTTACTCGGCACACACAAAAAAGAACTTCTTCTCTGTGTGCTGAAATATTTCCAAAAACTCTAAGAATTTTTAGATAAAATATTACAACAAAAAAGAGAAAGATTCCCAATGAATATTCCAGAAAATTTACTACACAATAAAAAGATTCTTTTAGCCGTAACCGGTTCTATCGCTATCTATAAATCTCTTGAACTTGTCCGTCTTTTTGTAAAAGCAGGAGCAGAAGTACGTGTTGTTATGAGTGAGAGTGCAAAAAAGTTTATTGCACCGCTTACTTTTGAAACACTTACATCCAATAAAGTCCTTGATGATACAAATGAAGATTGGTCCAATGACTTTAATCACATCAAAATCACAGAGTGGGCAGATCTGATGGTCATTGCTCCCGCAACTGCAAATACCATAGCAAAACTTGCAAATGCAATTGCAGATACAATGCTGCTTCAGTCTGCCCTTGCCTATAGTGGAGTTAAGATTCTTGCACCCTCTGCAAATACAAATATGATACACAATCCCATTACTCAGGCAAATCTGAAGATGCTCGGTATTGCGAACTATACTATTCTTGATACACAGACAAAAGAGCTTGCCTGTAAAACAACGGGTGACGGTGCAATGGCAGAACCGCTTGATATTTTTTATCAAAGTGCACGGGAACTGCTGAGTGAAACATTTTGGCGTGATCGACGTGTTATTGTAACAGGCGGTGGGACTATAGAGAAGATTGATGATGTCCGTTATATCTCAAACTTCTCAAGCGGCAAGATGGCAAGTGCACTCGCAACAGCTCTCTATCTCAAAGGAGCTGATGTCAATCTGATTGCCACACGTTTTGAAGAGGATCTCCCTACAAATATGCACAAAATTGATGTGCAAAGTTCTGAAGAGATGCTGGAGTATCTTGTTGATTCTATTCGCATTGCAAAAAAAGGCAAACTTTCAAAACCGACACTTGTTCGTGATGAGCATATTCATCTTATCCAAAAAAAGCCCTATCTTTTTATGGCAGCAGCTGTGAGTGACTACACTCCTGAATTTACACAACAGGGAAAACTCAAAAAAGAGATGCTTGGAGAGTCATGGTCTCTCAAACTACAAAAGAACAGAGATATTCTTGCTTCTATTGACAAAGAGGGTATCACGGTTATCGGCTTCAAAGCAGAGATGGATCCCGACCATGCAAAAACAAATGCAAAAAATATGCTCAAAAAGAAAAATATTGATGCTGTCTGCCTCAATATACTGCAAGATTCACAGAGCTTTGGAACAGATCAGAATGAAATAGAGTTTATAAGCAGAGAAAAAGATATACTGCTTCCAAAACAAGAGAAACTCGCACTCTCTTTTGAGATTGCAGAGCAAGCAAAACAGTTACAAGAGTCATAAGATGAATCAGGCACAACATATAGCCATTATTATGGATGGAAACGGAAGATGGGCGGAACTACAGGGTAAAAAACGTGTTAAGGGGCATGAAGCCGGAGCACGTGTCGTCAAAGAGATCACAACCTACTGTGCACACAGTAAAGAGATAGAGTATCTCACTCTCTATGCCTTTTCAACAGAAAACTGGAAACGTCCGCGACTTGAAGTAGAGTTTTTAATGAAACTGCTTGATACCTATCTTAAAAACGAACTTGAAGTCTATCTTAAAAACAATGTCTGTTTTAAAGCCATTGGCGATATTCGTGTCTTTTCAAAAAGTTTACAAAAAACGATTAAAATGGTAGAAGAGAAGACAGCACACTGCGACGGTCTTGTTCAATCTTTAGCACTGAACTATGGTGCCAAAGATGAACTTATTCGGGCTTTTAACAAACTCAAAGAGAGTGAATCTGACATTACCGAGCAGATGCTCAGCAATACGCTTGATTGTAAACATGATGTCGATCTGCTTATACGAACAGGCGGAGACAAACGACTCTCAAATTTTCTTCTCTGGCAGGTAGCCTATGCAGAACTCTTCTTTGTCGATACACTCTGGCCGGACTTCACTCCAAAAGAGTTAGAAAAGATTATTAAAAAATTTCAAAAAGTAGAACGCCGTTTCGGAGGAATCAAATGATTCAATATTATCTAATATTAGCTTTTATTTTCGGTCTGCTTATCGGTTCGTTCTTAAATGTTGTCATTATCAGGATACCCAAAGATGAGAGTGTTGTTTTTGGTGGTTCTCATTGTGTAAAGTGTGGCAGAGATCTCAAACCATGGCACAATATTCCTCTCTTTTCATGGATATTTTTACGAGGGAAATGTGCCTACTGCAAAGAGCCTATCTCCATACAATATCCGCTGATTGAACTGATTTCTGGAGTTATTTTTCTTGTCATTGCACTCAAATACGGTATCTCTTTTGGATCTTTTTGTATTGCACTGAGTTTTTTAATGCTTTTGGCACTCTCTGTTATTGACTTCAAATACAAAATGGTTCCAGACTCTCTGAATCTTTTGGCAATTTTATTTGCTGTTTTGGGTGCATGGAATGTAGCAGGTGTTTTGCATAATTTTCAAAATGCTCTGCTCTTTGCCGGAGGTTTTACACTCCTTCGTTTCGCACTCTCATACTATATGACTTCATCTGTTTTTCGAGCAGGACTAAAGACAAAAACATCATGGAACAAACACTATGACAGAACACCCTTTATTGAAGCCATGGGAGAAGGTGATATTATGGTCGCTGCTACAATGGGAGCACTCCTTGGAGTACCGCTTGGACTTGTAGCTATCTTTCTCTCAGCTGTTCTTGCTCTTCCTGTTATGCTTTTGCTTCTTGGTCGTTCGGCTGAAGAGCAACGTGTTCCTTATGTGCCTTTTTTAGCAATGGCTACTTTTATCGTCTTTATCTATGATTCTCAGATTATGGACTACATCAAGGCAAGCTACTGATGAAACGATTGAAAAAATATATCTTAAGTAACTTCTCGTCACTTTTTATATCTATATTTTTGCCGCTTTTTTCTATTGCTTCGGTAATCTTTTTAATTAAACTTGCCGCCTATACAGCCATTATTCAGCTTACGATCTGGGAGATGACAAAACTCTATATCTTTATACTGCCGCAACTGCTCTTTTATACACTCCCGATTACTTTTTTTGTTGCAGCAACACTCTCTCTCTTCAAGCTATCCAATGATAACGAGATCATTGTACTCTTTGCACTTGGAATCAAACCGTTTTTTATTGTCAGAACATTTTTCTGGCCGGCTGTTTTACTCTCGATTGTTCTCTTCTTTAACTTTTTGGTTATCGATCCCCATACAACGGTTCTCTCAAAAAACTTTATCTCCTATAAGAAGAGTGAAGCAAAATTCAACCTCTCAGCAAGTGAGTTTGGAAACAGTTTTGGAGACTGGCTGCTCTACCTCGGTAAAAAGAACAAAGACGGTACTTTTGAAAAGGTCTTTTTGTTTAACAAAAAACAGCAAGAGGAGATTCTTATTGCTGCAAAGAAGGCAAAAGTCATTAATGATGCGGGAATTTTACGCCTTAAACTTACAGATGGGCAGGGATACAGCTACTCAACAAAAAAATTCTCCCAAATCGACTTTAAAACCATGCTGATTAACGATACAATGAAGACAGATCTGATGCACTATAAAAAACCTCTGCAGTACTGGCTTTCAAAAGAGAATTACGGGAGAAAAAAACACCTTTTTATCCGAAATACACTCTTGAGTCTCTTCCCTGTTGTGACACTCTTCTTAGTCGCAAGCTTCGGAATTGTACAGGTACGCCATCAAAAATCAAAGATATACCTCTTTCTCTTTTTAACCATACTCTTTTACTATGCTGGACTTTTAATGCTTGAAAAGTATCTCGGATTTTACACGATTGCTGCTGTTGCACTCGGTTGGCTCTTTGGCGGTTATCTGATTTACCGCAAAACCATAGTGAGTAAGTTTTAGATGCGTGTAGCAGTTACCCTTGCCTATAACGGTACACACTTCTACGGCTCACAGATCCAAAAAGATATTCAACCGACTGTTTTTGGAACACTCGAAGATGCTCTTTTACGACTCGGCATTGATCAAAGAGTTGTTGTAAGCGGCAGAACAGACAAAGGTGTCCATGCTACCGGACAAGTGTGCCATTTTGACCTGCCACCCTACTGGAGTGATACAGAAAAACTCAAATATGTACTCAACTGTATGCTCCCCTCCTCTATCCGTATTCTTCATGTCAAAAGAGTTGAACCAACTTTTCATGCCCGTTACTCTACAAAAAAGAGAGTCTATCGCTATATTTTAAAAGATACGCCCTTGACTCCATTTGAAGCAGATTTTATAAGCTACTCAAAGAAGAGGCTTGATCTTCAACTGCTACAGAAAAAGATGCAACTTTTTATAGGCGAACATGACTTTAAACACTTCAAAAAAAACGGCAGTGATGAGAATACAACCGTAAGAATCATCTACAAAGCATTTGCATATAAGCATAAAGGGTATATAATACTCAACTTTGAAGCCAACGGATTTTTACGAAGTCAAATTCGTATGATGGTAGGATCACTTTTAAAACTCAATGCAGACGAGATCAGAGAAAAATTAACAGATAAAAATCATAAAGTAGATTCTGCCCCGCCAAACGGGCTCTATCTTGCAAAAATTAAATATTAAAGGATAAGAATGTTTGAAAATGTAAAAATGCCAGAAGGAATGAGTGCAGAGGCACTTGAACATCTTATGTATCCTAAAAACTACGGAAAACTGGATGATGCTGACGGTATCGGTGTTGCACTTGATGAGAAGACAAAAGAGTATGTTATCTTCTATACAAAACTCAATGAAGCGATCATAACAGATGTGAAATTTGCAACAAACGGCTGTCAAGATACAGTAGTTATAGGATCTATGTTTACAGAGATGATCAAAGAGAATGATATTGACTATGCACAAAGAGCCATCCAGAAAATGCATGACAAACTCGGTAAACTGACACCACAGCAACAGGTGTGTGCCGATATTGTTTTTACAGCTTTTATCGCATCACTCAAAAACTATGAGAACAGACAAAACGGAGCTGATGAAGAGTTGCATCTGCTCAAAATGAAAGAGAGCTGCGAAGCTCCACAAGAGGAGAGTAAAAACGATGAAAAATAGAACATATCAAAAAAAACATGAACTTTGGCTCTCTATTCTCTTTGCATCTTTTGCCATTGAGGATGAAGCTATCAAGTCACGTCTTTATGACTTTTCACAAATTGCATTTCGTCACATGAAGTGGCTTGGGCAGGAGATCTTAGAGAGTGGTGGCGATTACAACTATGACAGAGAGTTACAACTGCTAAAGAGAGAGAGTGTTTTTGATATCTTAGAAGCACTTTTGCATGATCTTGGAGCAATCAAAACACTCTATCCGACAAATGCCCTTGGAGAGAGAATCTTAAGTGATGACACCTACCTTACAGAGTATCTCAACGAGCTTCTTAAAGATGAAAAGAACAATGCTCCCGTAACTGCTTTTAATATGCAGAGAAAATGGGAAGATCTGGATCAAGAGCAGATTGATGCCATGACACTCTTTTTGTTTGACGAATCCTACAAAGAGTATGAACTTATCTTGATCTATGCCTATATGCAGGCACGAACAAAGAGTCTGCTACACTACAATATCTATCAGGATTTGGTAGATGAGTCCTATTTTCATCTAAAATCTTTTGGAAATATGATGGCAAAACTTGGTATTTTGGCACTTCCTCGTGAGCTGCATGAGATGACCTACATTGTCAAAGATCTTGATCAGTTTATCAAAGATGGCATAGATGAAGAGATAGCGGCAAAAGAGATGTGTAAAGAGCTGAGCGACGCTATCAAAGATGAAAAACTCTCCAAGTTTTTTGACTTTATCAACTATCAGGAAAATTACCATATAGAACTGATGAAAAAACTACTCTAAAGGATCC
>Ga0256843_1002983_pt1 | contig 12026 bp, 12 predicted proteins | sample AlvinellametaG_FD_191572 | JGI IMG/M metagenome (GOLD analysis project Ga0256843, IMG submission 191572) | Pompeii worm associated microbial communities from hydrothermal vent at the East Pacific Rise, Pacific Ocean - Alvinella | ecosystem: Host-associated > Annelida > Integument > Unclassified ... | reverse complement strand
TATCCACATGAAAGGGGAGGCGATCCGCCTGACCCTGAGCAATCTCGGTACCCTCGAAGGGGCCGATCTCAATCCCGACGATCTGAACGAAGCCGAAGATGTCCGCGAGGTGATGGAGCAGGTCGAAGCCTATGCCCAGAGCTATGAGCTCGATCTGGCCACAGAGGTGCAGAGCTTTACCGTGCTGCCCACCGACGGGATCGAACTGGAAGAGGAAGCCGAAGAGGAGACCACCCCTCTGACGCTCGACCGCTTCGAGCTCAAGACCCGCTCCCTCAATCCCGTGGTCGAGCTCATCGCCAGCGCCCGCAGCGGTGACGTCATCTATCTGCGGCGGGAGCACGGTCTGGGGGAGTGGCGCCTGTGCTATGACCCGGATGAGGTGAGCGGAGAGTACCGGCTGGACTATTTCGACTGCGCCCGCTTCGATCTGGACGACTATCAGCTCATCAGCGAGAGCTACTTCGACCATCTGTGCGATACGCTGATCCCGCAGACGATGGCCGTCGGAGAGACCCCGGCGACGCTGGAGTACTCGCTGTTCGAGCCGCGCATCGTCTACGGAGAGCTCTATCGGGTCATGGCACACCCAACGACCGGTACGAAACTGCTGGAGCGGGTGGCGATCCCCGGGCACTATTTCCTCGCCGAAGAGGTGGAGAGCGACGAGCTGATCGACGAGGCGTGATCGGAGTTTAAGGTCCGACGATCTATAATGATCCCCATCTCTTCCCAAAGGAGCCGGCATGCAGTATCTCTCTACCTTCAGCCAGTATGAGACCCGTGAACTCGAAACGGAGCTCCGGGAGTTTTTCGTCCGCCTGCGTCACATCCGCCGGCGCCTGCACCACGAAGCGGACCGCCTCCGCCTCAACCGTCTGCAGCGCAGCCGATGCCGGGAGAACCTCCGCACACTGGAGCGGCTTGAGCGGGATTTTGACGCCCTGAGCTACCGGGAGGATATCCCCCATCTCTACCGCATGGTCCACCGCTACGTCAAGCTCGACCACGAACAGCTGATGGAGCGGTTCGGGCAGGAGACACTCACCCGCACCTCCCTTTTCGTCGCGCTGTGACGCTTTAGAAAAATAAGATATAATTCGGCGCGCGAACAGGAAAAAAGCCCTGTTCTGCCCCAACTTTCAATCAAACATCAACCCAAAGGAATATTACCATGATGACACCCATGACACTCGGACAGTACAACATCCAGTCGATGGAATTTTCCAAAGACGAAGCTCGCTTTCCCACCGCTGATGAGGCGATCGCCTTTATCAAAGAGCAGGTAGAGGCCCATCCGATGGCGACCTACATCTCCACTTTCGATCACTACAGCCACACCAAAAGCCTCCCCCAGGGACGCATCGCCGATGACATCACTGACGTGAAGATGGCGATCTTCTGCTTCGGCCCGGACATCTCGATCCCCCAGCTGGCCGGCGTACGCCCCCGCAGCATCTCGGTCGTCGAGCACACCGACAAGTTCACCGTCACCTTCATGAACGCGCCGGCTCCCTTCCTGCAGGACACCATGACCGAGTGGTGCGAAGCACTCAAAAAATAAGATATCTCTATCCCTCATCTCCTGCCGCCACCTTGACGGCAGGCCCTTCTCCCTTTCCTGGCACTGTTGTCCTCTTTTCTGATAACAAACTCAATTGCAGAGCGAAACAACAATAAGATCGTGTTAACGTAAAGTGGGGGAAAAGCAGCTCCCGGGGGGAGGAGCCGGGAGAGGAGGAAAACTTATTTCTTGTTCTTGAGTTCGGCCCGCTTTTTCTCGAGGATGTCGATGCGGGGGAAACCGAAGATGGTCTTGCGGAAGACGACGATGTTCTTCGGGTCGTCCACCGCGTAGGCTTTGATCGTGATGGGGATGGGGACATCTTTGTTTGTATTTTTCACCAGGATCTTGTCGGTCTGGAAGATGACCACTTTCTTCTTTTTCTTGCCGGCACCGAGATGGAACTTCTCTTTGGGGCGAACGATCTTGATGTCTTTGTTGTCAACGATCTCGAAGTAGTAGTCGTGATCCTTTCGGTCAGTATTTTGGAACAGGAAGATGTAGTCGTTCTGCACTTTGCCGTCATCGGTGATCTTGTACAGACGGGTCGATTTGTTGATGTTGAGCAGCATGTTCTCTTTGGTACTTCCCATCATGAAAAGGGCGACCAGTACCAGTGCCAGTGCGCCGAAGTAGGCGAGGACCTTGGGACGGGTGTAGCGGGTCTTGCCCCCTTCATAGATCTCGTGCTCACTCGACCACTGTACCAGGCTCGGCCGTTCGAAAGCCGCCTGGACCGTCGTACACGCATCGACACACTCGAGGCAGTTGATGCACTCCAGCTGAAGCCCCTTGCGGATATCGATGTGGGTGGGGCAGACGGTCACACAGGCCTCACAGGCGACACATTCGGCGTTGGGATTGTCGGCCAGGAGGTCTTTTTTCTTGTCGTACTGCTTATGCCGGTCGTTGCCGTGGCCGGTGTAGATCTCGCCGCCCCGTTTGGGATCGTAGATCGCCATGATCGTATCATCATCATACAGCACCGACTGCACCCGGCTGTAGGGGCAGATATAGATACAGAAGTTCTCTTTGATAAAGACGATATCAGCGATGATGAAAAGCGCCGTACCGATCAGCATCCCCATCAACAATCCGTGTTCGCCCGGGTGCTGGATATACTGCATGAACTCCTCAGGCGGAACGAAATACCACAGAAAATCAGCCGCCGCGATAAAGGCCAGCACCGACCAGATGAGGATCGCGATCAGCTTTTTGACCTGATTGATCGGCTTGGACATATCGGGTTCCTGCTGTTTGTTCGAGATCCGTTTGCGCAGTTTGAGGATCTTGGTCTCGATCAGGTCACGGTAGATCACCCGGAAGATCGTCTGAGGGCAGGCCCAGCCACACCAGACCCGTCCGCCAACCGCGGTCACGGCGAAGATCCCCAGGAACAGCAACATGAGGATGAACGGCATCAGATAGAGCTCCTGCATGTCGAAGGCCGTAAAGAAGAGATGAAGCTTCTTGTGGTCAAAGTTGAGCAGGAAGAAGTGATTGCCGTTGATGGTGATCCACGGCAGGATCAGGGCAATGACCGTCGCCGCAATGTACACCCAGTAACGCTTGATCCGGTAAGGGATCCACCCTTTGAGGTACTCTTTTTTCCCTTTGCGTTTGGTGGTCTTTTCCGCTTCAGGCATGATATTTCCTTATACGTTTAATATGTTTGCATTATACATATGATAATGTAACGCAATAGTAACACTCTGATGCTAAAAAGCGCTTAAAGTTTCGAAATCAAGGTGCATTTTTGCAAGAAAAACCTAAAAACTGCTAAAATACCAAACCAAAACCAAGGAAACAACATGGATCTGACCCATCTGGACGAACAGAACAAACCCAAAATGGTCGATGTCGGCGACAAAGAGATCACCGAACGGATCGCCACCGCCAGCGGGATCATCGAAGTGACCCCCCAAGCCTACGAAGCGGTCATCGCCAACACCGCCAAAAAAGGGCCCGTACTCCAAACCGCGGTGATCGCCGCCATCAGCGGAGCCAAGCGGACCCCCGATCTGATCCCGATGTGCCATCCACTGATGCTCACCTCGGTCAAGACCGACATCGAGGAGCTCCCCGATCTGCCCGGCTTCAGGCTCACCGTTACGGCCAAGCTCAAGGGGCGCACCGGGGTGGAGATGGAGGCTCTCACCGGGGTGAGCGTGGGGCTGCTGACCATCTATGATATGCTCAAAGCGATCGACAAGGGAATGGTGATCCGGAACATACAACTTGAGAGAAAAAGCGGAGGGAAAAGCGGTGATTTTAGACGATAAGACCCAGGAGAAACCGGAGATCAATTACCCCACACAGTGGGGGTTCAAGCTCATCGGACGCAACAAGGAAGCCCTGCACAACGCCATCAAAGAGGTGATGGGGGACAAGAAGCATCTCAGCGCGGCGGGCAACGCCTCCAAGACCGGCAAGTTCCACAGCTACAACGCCAGCTGCGAGGTGGAGGACGAGGCCGAGCGGGACCGGATCTTCAAGGCCTTTCAGGACCATGACGATGTCGACATGGTGATCTGATCCGTGCTGTACCTGAGCGATCTCGACAAGACGCTGCTGCGCACCGATCTGAGCGTCGGAGAGCTTACCCGGAGCGTCTGGAACGAAGCCGTCGCCCGAGGCGAGCACCTCAGCATCGCCACCGCCCGCAGCCATACCGGTATCCGCCAACTGCTGGCGGGGCTCGATCTGCGCGAACCGATGATCCTCCTCGACGGAGCGCTCATCGCCAAACCCGACGGGACAATCCTCCACGCCGCAACACTCGATGCGGTCCTCGGTGCAGAAGTACTCTCTATCGCCCACCGCCTCACCGGGGAATGGCCGCTGATCGTCGCACTCGAAGCCGACGGCGGGGAGCGGTTCTACTACCCTCCCGAGCCTAACCGCTGGCAGCGGGAACTGCTCGCGACGATGCAGAACGCCCGGCGACGCTTCACCACGCAGCCTCCGGTGGCCCAGGAGCAGAATCTCAAGCTGGTCTATCAGCAGGATGAGCCCACCACCGCCGCGATCGAAGCGGCTCTGCGGGATGCGCTGGGGGACGCGGTCGAGATCAAACGCGCGGCCGATCCCTACATCGACTGCTGGTTCCTCACCGTCCTCCATCCGGAAGGGGACAAGGCCCACGCGCTGACCCGACTCGAAGCGCTGGAAGGGATCGACCGGAACAAAACGACGGTCTTTGGGGATCACCACAACGACATCGGCCTCTTTCGGGCTGCCGGGACAAAGGTCGCCGTGGCCAATGCCGTCCCGGAACTCAAAGCGCTGGCCGACATCGTCCTGCCCCATACCAACGATGAGGAGGGGGTCGCCCGCTATCTGCGTGATGCGATCCGGGGGGCGGCATGAGATCCGACCCGCCGGCCCACATCGTCATCATCGAGGATGAACCCGACCTGCTGGAGCTGGAAGAGTACCACCTGCGCAAAGCCGGCTACGAGGTGACCGGTCTTCTCTCGACCCGACATGCCCGCCGACTCCTCGAGGAGGAGGCGGTCGACCTGCTCATCGTCGATCGCAACCTTCCGGGGGTGGAGGGGAGCGAGTTCGTCGCCAAGCTGCGTGCCGAGGGGTACGAACTGCCGGTGATCTTCGTCAGCGCCAAGGATCAGCCACACGACATCGAGGAGGGGTTTGGGCGCGGCGCGGATGACTACCTTACCAAGCCGTTCAACATGAACGAACTTCTGCTGCGGGTCGGCGCGATCCTGCGGCGCACCCGGCAGGCCCCCCGGGCCATGCTCTCCCACCGGGACATCCGTCTCGATCTCGATCGCCACATCGCCCTGATCGCCGATACCCCGGTGGAGCTGAGCCGACTCGAGTTCGATCTGCTGCGCTTTTTTCTCCGCCATCCGGGGGTGCCGCTGCGGCGCGATCAGCTCCTTGAAGGGGTATGGGGCGAGGGGGTGGCGGCCAAGGACAAAACGGTCAACGTCACCATCAACCGCCTGCTGGCCCGGATCGATCCGGAGCGCACCCGCCACTACATCACCCCCGTCCGCGGGGTAGGATACTGCCTGTGCTGAGACCGATACCGACCCCGGGATGGGGGCTGCTTCTGCTGTTTGTCCTGAGCTTCCTGCTGGCAGGCTGGCTCGGAGAAGGTTGGTCGGCCGGAATGATCCTGCTGCTGGGGCTGGCGACCTTTCTGGTATGGCGGCGTGATCGGCAGACCCTCGAGCGGGAGATCGGACAGATCGACCGTACCCTTTCGCGGCTGCTGAAAAAGAGCTACGATCCTCCCGGGGTCGACCTGCCGGAGCGGTCACCGCTCTATCCCCTCGCCTCCCGCATCACCAAAGTGATCAAACGGCTCAAAAAACGGGACCGCCAAAAGTCAAAATACACCAAAAAACTCACCCGGCTCACCCGCCAGCAGAGCGAGATCATCTCCGCAATCGGCCACGAGTTCAAAAACCCCGTCGCGGCGATCATCGGCTACGCCCAGACGGTTCGGGACGACCCCGGCCTCTCCCCCGATCTTCGGCAGAAATTCCTCGAAAAGGTGATCACCAACGGTGAGCGGATCGTCACGATGATCGACCGTCTCTCCCTGGCGATCCGGGTCGAGAGTGATACCCTGCATCTGCGAAAAGAGCCCTTCGATCTGGCCATCCTCACCGAAGAGATCGCCGAAAATCTCCGGCAGAAATACCCCGGACGAACGATCCGGCTCACCCTCAAAGCTACCCCGATCACCGCCGACCGGATGATGTTCGCCCAGGTGATTTCCAATCTCATCGACAACGCACTGAAGTACTCCGAAAAGCCGGTGGAGGTAACCCTCGATACGGAGGGCTTCCGAGTGAGGGATCAAGGGGTCGGGATCCCCGAAGAAGCGATCGACAAGGTCACCCGGCGTTTTTTCCGCTCAGAAGACCATACCTGGGACAGCTCACTGGGGGTGGGACTCTTTATCGTCAAATATATTCTGCAGTTGCACGGGCTGGATCTGCGAATCGAGAGCACGCCCGGTGAGGGATCGACCTTTGCGTTCGGGTTTCCATCTGCTGATCAGGTACCTTCCTGAACATCTTACCCTTTTTGCGGGGAAGGCTTTGTGGGTGTTCCCCCTGGAGTTCCTGGTCTTTGATGGGGTTTTTTATGGGGTTTTCTGGGCTTTCTCGGCTTGCGGGGCTTATGGGGGTTTTTGACCACTTTGGGTGGGGGTTCGATCCCCTGCACCAGAAAGACAAAGGGCTCGCTTCCTACTTTTTGCAGGGCCACCAGCACGTTATGCTTGTCTTTCTGCAGATCGAACAGGGCCATCGGCTTCATTACCGTATCGACCTCCACCCCCTCACTGCTGCGCAGCGGCAGGTGAAAATCCCCCCCTTCGATCCGCAGCAGCTCCTGCCCCTCCTTGGCCACGACCCAGCAGACTTTGGCCGCGGATGGGGTGTGGAGCGTGTGGGTGGTGCTCCCCAGACAGAGCCGATCGAATTCGCCGTTGGTGATCGTCACCACACCGTTGCTCTGGAGGATGTCCCGGTAGAGGACCATCACCCCCCGATCGGCTTCGATCGCTTTGTCAAGATACTCCCGCAGGTGGCGGGTAGAGTTCTGCTGAAGATTGAGCGCGCCGTAGAGTCCCAGCAGCACCAGCGAGAGCAGTACCGTGGAGATGAGCATCTCCAGCAGGGTAAAGCCGTCGCGCCGATGCATGTCAGTTGTCCATGAGCCCGACGCGGATCGCTTCCTCATAGCTGATCTCCCCATCGACCAGCATCTGCTTGAGCTCATCGGAGATGGTGCGCATGCCGCTTTGTTTCATCGCTTCACGGATCTCATGGTCGTTGACACCGTCTTTCATCATCCCTTTCACCTCATCGGTAAGGATAAAGAGCTCGCCGACAGCCTGACGCCCTTTGTAGCCGGTGAAGTTGCACTCTTTGCACCCCACCGCCTCGAAATAGTCCCCTTTGTAAGGGAGATTGAGCTCGTGGGTCACCTGGGGCGAGAGGAAGGTGCGCCGCTTACAGACCGGACACAGCGTTCGGGTGAGCCGCTGCGCCAGCACCCCCAGCAGGGTCGAGGAGATCAAAAACGGCTCCACCCCCATGTCGATCAGACGGCTGATGGCGGATGTCGAGTCGTTGGTATGCAGTGTCGAGAGCATCAGGTGTCCTGTCAGTGCCGCCTGCACGGCGATCTTGGCCGTTTCGGTGTCACGGATCTCCCCCACCATCACCACATCGGGGTCCTGCCGAAGGATCGAGCGCAGGCCCGAAGCGAACGTCAGCCCTACCTTGTCGTTGACCTGGATCTGACTGATCTCGTCGCTGTTGTACTCCACCGGGTCCTCGATGGTGATGATGTTCTTGTCCGGCGAGGAGAGGTACTGCAGGAACGAGTGGAGCGTGGTCGATTTACCCGATCCGGTGGGACCGGTGACGAGGATCATCCCGTGGGAGTGGTTGAGCAGTTTGTAGAACGACTGGGTCAGGTCCTCCCGAAATCCCAGCTCCTCCAGTGAGGGGATGTTCTCGCTCTGCATCAGGATCCGCATGACGATCCGCTCCCCATAATAGGTCGGCAGCACCGAGACCCGCACATCGAGCGTCTTGCCCGAGATGCTCACCTGGGTGCGGCCATCCTGCGGGATCCGTTTTTCGGAGATATCAAGCCCGGAGATGACCTTGATCCGGTTAACCACAAGCGACGTGACGTTCTTGTCCAGATCGAGGTGCTTGGTCAGCGCTCCGTTAACCCGAAAACGCACCTCACCCCGCCGCTCATGGGCTTCGATGTGGATATCGCTGGCGCCGCGCTTGATCGCCTGGAAAAAGAGGGAGTTGACCAGCTTGATAACCGGAGCGGACTCTTCGGAGTTGAGCAGGTCCTGCGAGTTCTGGATGAACTCCAGCAGGTCCGATTCGGCTTCGAACAGCTCTTCGGATGCCGCTTCCACCTCTTCAAAAGCACTGCCGGTCTGGATCTCGAGGAATTTGTTGCGCAGGCGGGTGAAGCTGTCGTCATCCACCAGATAGACCGGCCACTCCCGATCGAGCTTGGCCAGGTGGTTCAGGCCGTCCGAGAGGGTCGTCTCCCGCACGATGGCGGCAGGCTGGTCTTTGACGTTGGCGAACAGGAGCGAATGTTTCATCGCCAGCTTATGATCGAGCTCCTCATCGATAAAGGGTTCGAGGTCGACATCATTGAGCTGTGGCAGATGCATCAGTAGTTCCCCTCTCCCCGGAAAGGATCTTTACTCAGACGGTGGGACGAATGGCGTCCGTTGAGGATGTCCATCGGGCTGGGGCGGCGGCGCTCCTGGCGCTGGCGCGTCGGAGCGGTACGGGACACGGCTGTAGAACGGGGAATTGTTTTCCCTGTTGGATAGTGCTGATTTTTTTCTAAACGCTGTCGTACCATTTCATTAAAGCGAGCCTGAATACCATTCAAGTCACTAAGAAATTCTTTAAGTTTTGTAAGGTCGGAGCTTTTACGTACGATATAGGGGGTAAGATAGATTACGACATTGATTTTACGTATGTTTTTACCATTGGAACGGAATAATGTACCCAATATAGGTATATCTCCCAAAATAGGTAATTTAGAAGTACTATTATTCCGTGTACTTTTAATTAAACCGCCCAGAATTATAGTTTGACCATTATTGACAATAGCATTAGTGTTCACTTTCCGCTTAGTTGTTGTTGGGCGATCAACAGATTGTGTGTCACTTTCATCAACATCCTCAATATTCGCCTCTACTTCAAGAGCAACCTTATTGTTACTAGAAAGACGGGGCTTGACCTTGAGGGTGATCCCGATATCCTCCCGAGAATAGTTATTCCTCACGTTATCGTTTTTATTGTCACCTGCAGCAGAACTAACCAGGATGGAGCGAACCTGTCCGACGTAGATCTCTGACTCTTTGTTGTTGGTACACAGCACCGAGGGCTCACTAAGAACCTGAGCCGCTCCATTTGTCTTTAAAAAATCAATTTGGGCACCCATTGCTAGAAATTTTCCCAATGTTCCAATTCCAACAGGCAATGAGTTCGCCAATGTAGATATGCCTGGAAGTTTTGTTAGCCCAGTCGGTGTAATAACCTTTTGGATTCGTTCAGCTAAACTAAGATTCCTTATTCCATAATTTATCCCTATATTTTCTGCCTTTTTAACATCAACTTCCACGATCTTGGCGACGATGTAGACCTGCGGTTTTTCGACGTCGATGCGGTTGACCACCTCGCGGATGTTCTTGATCTGATCCCCGGTCGCCAGGACGATGAGGGCGTTGCGTTCGGCGTCACCCACCACCATCGCTTTTTTGACCTTCTGCCCTTTTTTGGCGCCGCTGGTAGCCATGCTGTTCATCTGGGCCACCAGCTTGCTGAGGATCTTCTCCATGTCCTCGACGTTGGAGTTCTTCAGCGGAATGACGTACATTTTTTGCTCGACACTCTCACCCGGAGTATCCAGCTGTTCGATGTAGGTGATCATCCGGTCGACGTTGTCTTTTTTGCCCACGACGATGATGGAGTTGGTCGCTTCGTCTTTGAAGACATCCACCTTTTCACTTGCCACCGTCTGGGGAAAGAGCTTTTTGGCCATCGCCGATGCATTGGTGTAGACATCTTTGGCGCTGGCGTTCTTGAGCCGGATAATGGTAGAGCCTTTCTGCCCGGCATGTTCGATCGAATCGATCAGCTTTTTGATCGACTGGAGCGTCCGGGGATAGGCGGTGACAGCCAGAACGTTGTTGTTCTTGAACGAGACCACCTTGGCGTTCTTGTGCAGGAGGGGGCGGATCTTGGCCCGGATCACCGCGGCATTGGAGGTCTTGAGCGGGAAGAGGACCGTTTTCATCGTCCCGCCGGTGATGTCGGTGCTGACATCAAGCCCCATCCCGGCCGCTTCGGAGGCTTTGACCACCTCGAGGAAGTCCCCTTTGTCCACGAGCGCGTAGTTTTTGGAGGCGAGGATGGAGTTGGCCAGGGAGAACAGGGAGCTTTTTTTGATCGGTTCGGTGGCGATGAAGTTGATCTTTCCTTTCAGATCGCCGTTGATGAGGACGTTCTTTTTGAGGATCTTTCCGATCATCGTCACGAACTCTTTGACCCCCATGTTCCGGATGTTGACATTGACCGTCTCTTCGGCGGTCAGGCTCAAGGTAGCGGTCAACAGTACCGCAAGGATCATGCTCAATAGTTTATTGGACTTCATATTTCAACTCCTGTTCTTCGTGATTGCGCTCGATCGTCAGAGACAGATCGTCGATGGTGTCGGCGTCGCGCAGCATCCGCATCGGGGTGGCGTAGTCGGTGATCGGCTCGCCGTTGATCGCCTTGATGACATCGCCCCGTTTGAGCCCCAGCTTCTCGAACGGACTGCCCCGACGGACAAAGCGGACCTTGAACCCGTCGAGTTTGCCGCCGTTCTTGACCTCATAGAGGCCGATGTTCTTCCAGATCTTCTCAGGGTTCTGGGTGTACTCCTCGATCAGGGTACGGCGGATCACCTTCGTATCCCCCCGTTCAACGATCCCGGCTGACTGCTTCGCCGCCTCTTTGGGGACCGCTCTGGGAGGGGACTTTGTTTCCGACGACGATACGGGTGACGCCGAACGGGAAGAAGACCCGGTCTTTTTGTCGAACAGTTTCAGTGTTACTTTCTCTGCCCCCCGGACAAAGACCGCCGTAGTAGCATCAGCCTCTTTGAGGTGGTACCCGGCGACGTCCCCTCCGTTGGGTCCGGTGCTGACAACGGTGCTTTTGGTCCCTTTCATCAGGGTGACGATCGCCCGCTCCGGCGTGCTGTAGATCCCCACCAGTTTGTAGCCGGCCAACGAAGCGGCTTTGGGGGTTTTGGATGGGCGTTTGGTCGGTTTGGGCGGAGCCTTGAGTTCGGCTTCGGACGCCAGGCGGTAGCGGTAGTGGAGCGCATGCTGTACCCCGCTGCCGGTATGTTCCACCCCCACTGTCGGCAGAGGCAGACTCCACTCGACCACCACCCAGATCACTTTGGCCAGTGCGGCGGCCGCTCCGATCCACAGAAGCGGTCCGAGGCGTTTGGGATTAAAAACGCTGCTCATAGACCCACCCCTTTTTGGTTTGTTTCATTTTACGCGTCAGCATCTCCGCCGCAGGCGCTTTGGCGAACACCAGGCGAAGCGTCCGGGTGCGCAGATCGATCGTGCCGGTTGCCGCCAGTTTTGGATCGTCGATCCGCAGCGCGATCGTTGTCGGTGCGAGGACCGAATGGGTCGCGGTCGCCTTGCGTACAGATGGTGGCAGCATCCGTGCCAGCGAAGCGTCCAGGCGGACCTGCTCCACGTTCCCATGGGTATAGAGCAGCAGGCTCCAGAGCGAGATGTGTTCGATCGCAGCGATGCGCACCCCTTTGGTGTAGAGGGTCGCATGGTCGATCGAAAGGCCCACCGGCGTCTCGCTCAGCGCCTCTCCGGAGAGGACGACCCCCTGCCGGGCCA
>Ga0256843_1002982_pt1 | contig 12026 bp, 9 predicted proteins | sample AlvinellametaG_FD_191572 | JGI IMG/M metagenome (GOLD analysis project Ga0256843, IMG submission 191572) | Pompeii worm associated microbial communities from hydrothermal vent at the East Pacific Rise, Pacific Ocean - Alvinella | ecosystem: Host-associated > Annelida > Integument > Unclassified ... | reverse complement strand
CGACGATTGGGGACTTTAAGTCATCTATCAAATCATTCAAAAACTGAATCAAAATCCTCTTGTGTTTGATATTGCCAAAGAGCCACTTAAACCCAAAATCTGTAAAAGGATCGATAAAGGTCGTGATATTGCACATTTTAGCCTCCTTTTTTGGAGATTATAGCAAAAGAGCCAAAATTTAGACTCCTATCTTTTTCTGCTGTGAGAGTTATCTCACTCTTTTGATTTTGCCTCTTTTTGAGAGTCTTAAGATTTTAGAAGGTTTTCCTCTCTCTTTTAGTGGATAAATGACTACATCTGCTCTACTCTTTGCAAAAAGATAGTCGTACTCTTTCCCACTCTCGTTTGCCGAAGTAGTATAAAGCCAACCAAATCTTTTGATGAGTAGTAGATGGTTTTTGTCTCTTACTATTCTAAATGAAAATCCATTTGGTAAAATAAAGGTTACTCTTTTTGCTCTTTTGACAAGTTTTTTACAGTTTTTTGGGACTCTATATTTTATATCTCTCAAAGAGCCAAGAGCAGTAATATACTCTTTGCCCTCTCTATTTTTTGCTAAATTTAATCTTCTCTTAGACCTACTCAAAAATCCCAAAGTCGTATCAGTGGAGCTAAGAAAGAGAGTCTTCTTACCCCAAATTTTCATCTCAAACTCTTAGATAATCTTGTATTGCTTTTGGTTCCAAATCCCCAGAGGCTTTTAACTCTTTTATCGCCAAAATTGTGGCTCTTGCGGCCGCAATGGTAGTAAAATATGCTACAGAGTTAGCAATTACAGACTGTCTAATCTTTTTGGCATCTGCTTTACTAGATTTATTATCACTAGTATTGATTACTAACGCAATCTCCTCATTTTTTATCATATCGTCAATATTTGGTCTCTCGCCCTCGCTAATTTTGAAAACTCTAGTAGATTTTACTCCCTCTTTGAGAAGTACTTCATGGGTACCTTTGGTAGCGACTATCTCAAATCCAAGCTCCTCAAAAGCTTTTCCCACCTCTCCAGCATGAGGTTTGTCGAGCTTAGTCAAAGAGATAAAGACTTTGCCAGATAGTGGAATACTATTTTTGGAAGCAAATTGACTCTTAGCAAAACTCATGCCAAAGCTACTACTAATTCCCATCACTTCACCTGTGGATTTCATCTCAGGTCCCAAAATCAAGTCAGAGCCTGGAAGCTTATTGAATGGAAAAACAGCCTCTTTGACAGCTATATGATTTTTGAGGATTGGCTCCATTGGAGTAACATCAAAATTGACTACCTTAAAAGTATCATAAAATCTCAAAGCCTCTTTCAAATCACCTTGAACCATCACACGAGTAGCAACCTTTGCCATTGGTACACCTGTAGCTTTAGAGACAAATGGTACAGTCCGGCTTGCTCGAGGGTTTACTTCGATGAGATAGATTTCGTTGTGGTGAATTGCATACTGAATATTCAAAAGCCCTACTACACCAAGTCCAAGAGCTATCTCTTTTGTTTGCTGTTTAATTTGAGCTAAAATATCTTTATCAACTGAGACAGCTGGTAAGGAGCAAGCACTATCTCCAGAATGAATCCCAGCCTCTTCGATATGTTGCATCACAGCCCCAACATAGACATCTTTACCATCACTGATTGCATCGACATCAAGCTCAATAGCATTATCCAAGAACTTATCAATCAAAACTGGAGAATCATTTGAGACTTCTACTGCCTCATCCATGTACTCTTTTAGTTCGTTATCATTGTAGACTGTTCTCATCGCTCTACCACCAAGTACAAAACTAGGACGCACAAGTACAGGATAACCTATCTTTTGAGCAATCTCTATTGCTTCTGTTTTTGTAGTAGCAGTACCATTTGCTGGCTGTTTGAGACCCAGCCTATTGATAAAGGTAGAAAACTTTTCTCTATCTTCTGCCATATCAATAACCTTTGCTGGAGTACCGATGATTTTTGCTCCAATTGCTGTGAGAGATTTGGCAAGTTTTAGAGGTGTCTGCCCTCCAAAGTGAACAATAACTCCGTCTGGCTCTTCTGTTTCTATTACGCTTCTGACATGCTCAAAATCTATCGGCTCAAAGTACAAAATATCGCTAGTATCATAATCAGTCGATACTGTTTCAGGGTTACAATTGTACATAATTGAGTCGACTTTCAAATCTTTCAAAGCAAAAGCAGCATGGACACAGCAGTAATCAAACTCAATCCCTTGACCAATTCTATTTGGTCCACCACCAATTACAAGAACCTTTTTATTCTCTTTTGTAGCGACTCTACCACTATTGATTGAAGAGACATTAGTCGTAGAGTAAAGATATGGAGTCAAAGCTTTAAATTCAGCAGAACATGTATCCACTTCATTATATTGATGAGAGATTTGATATTTTTTTCTAGCTCTGTAGATATCATTTTCATTGAGTTTGAGAGACTCTTTTTTATTGATGATGTTTGCAATCATAGCATCAGAAAAGCCATTTGATTTTAGTTCTCTAAGTTTTTCTGATGAGTTTAGTACATCTAGCTCAATCTGACTCTCTAGCTTTGCTAAATCTTCAAATTGATAGAGGAACCATCTATCAATCTTACAAAGAGAAAAGACCTCATCGACACTTTTACCTCTTCGAAAAGCTTCAAAGATGTATCTCACGCGATTTTCATTTGGTCTTCTAATCTCTTTGAGTAACTCATCCTCATCGCATTTAATCTCATCAAAGCCTATTAATCCAGTCTCAAGAGATACAAGTGCTTTTTGAAAAGACTCTTTGAATGTCCTACCAATACTCATCACTTCTCCGACACTTTTCATCGCAGTAGTCAGAGTCGAATCTGCCATTGGAAACTTCTCAAAAGTAAACCTAGGAATTTTTGTAACGATATAATCAATTACTGGTTCAAAGCTGGCTGGAGTTCCTGTGATATCATTTTTAATCTCATCAAGAGTAAAGCCCACAGCAAGTAGTGTCGCAACTTTGGCGATAGGATATCCTGTGGCTTTACTAGCAAGTGCTGAGCTTCGACTTACCCTTGGATTCATCTCAATTACTATCATTCTTCCTGTCTCTGGGTTGACAGCAAATTGCACATTACTACCGCCAGTATCAACTCCAATCTCTCTTAAAATATCAAAAGAAGCATCTCTCATCCTCTGATACTCTTTGTCAGTAAGAGTCAAAGCAGGAGCAATAGTGATACTATCTCCTGTGTGGACTCCCATTGGATCTAGATTTTCGATGGAGCAGACAATGATACAGTTGTCATCTTTGTCTCTGATTACTTCCATCTCATACTCTTTCCAACCCAAAAGAGACTCTTCAATCAAAATCTCACTAATTGGACTAGCCTCAAGCCCACCCTTTGCAATCTCTCTAAACTCGTCTAAGTTGTAAGCTACACCACTACCTCCACCAGCAAGAGTGTAAGATGCTCGAATAATCAGAGGAAAACCAATCTCTCTTGCAGCCTCTAAAGCTTCATCCATATTATAGGCATATCTAGATTTGGGCAAATCCATACCTATTTTTTGCATAGCTTCTTTAAACGCTTGTCTATCTTCTCCCTTTTTGATTGCTTCTGGATTTGCACCCAAAAAACTAATCCCATCAAGCATCCCGCTCTCATACATCTCCATAGCGACATTTAGAGCAGTTTGTCCACCCATTGTAGGTAAAATAGCATCTACCTTTTCTGTTTTAATGATTTTAGAGATAATTTTTGGTTCAATTGGCTCAATATAAGTCCTATCTGCAAACTCAGGGTCTGTCATAATCGTAGCTGGATTTGAGTTGATTAAAACGACCCGGAAGCCCAACTCTTTGAGAGTTTTAGCAGCTTGTGTACCAGAGTAATCAAACTCACAAGCTTGACCAATAACAATTGGACCAGAACCAATTAGAAGAATAGTTTTGATATCTGTTCTTTTGGGCATTTTGAGAATCCCTTTCTTTTTAATTTGAAATTATACTTAAAAGCTTATAAAACTAGTAAAAATCCTCAGACTCAGACCATAAAGTCAAAAGATTTCTAAAATGCCTACTCTCTCTAAGGTGTATCAAATCCCCACTCTCAAAATATCAAATGGAGATGGTTTTTTCTTCTCTTTTACCTTTGGTGTTGGAGGAGATGGTGGTGGTATCTGTCTTGGTTCTCTTTTTTTGTGATGAGGTTTTGGTTTGGGCTTAGGTTTGACTTTTGGTTTTGCTTTAACTTTTGGCTTTGGTTTAGGCTTAGGTTTGACTTTTGGTTTTGCTTTGACTTTTGGCTTAGATTTAGGCTTTGGTTTAGGCTTTGGTTTGTTAGTCTGTTCAGGAATAATAAGAGGAAGAGACCTTTGGATTATCTGCTCTTCTACTGGAATCTCAAACTCTGTTGGATCAAAATGCTCCTCTTTTGTCTGATTTGTAAGAGGAATACTTGTTAAATTGGTTTCATCTTTTAATGGAGGTTGATTCTCATAAAAATATTGCTGGTCTGGGAAAGAACTATTTCTATCATAATAGGAGACCAAGTATGGTTTTGGATCTAAAATTAGCAAAAATATATTTGGGTGCATCGTATCAGCCAAGACTTTTACAGTAGCGACCTTATAACTCTCCTCAATTGATACATTAGTCACTACTCCTACTGGCACATGAGCAAAGAATATACCATCAAGTCCACTTGTTTGGACATGGTCACCCTCTTTTATTTTTGCCCATTTTGGAATAAATTTAACGACCATTGTTTTATAATCTTTGCCAAAAGCAACACCTGGATACTTTTCTTTACCAACACTCACGCTAAAAGAGCATTCAGGATTTGAGACCAAATAACCGTAAAGATGCCCATCTTCTATTTTTGCAACTCCTGCTACTTGCTCTTTTTGAATTAAGCCATAAACTTTACTACTATTTAATTCATAACGCTCTGGCTTATTTAATAAAATTTGATCAAATTTATTTAGCTTGACATAACTAATTGTATCAACTAATGCTACATTTTTATATGGCATTTTCCTAAGAGATGGAATTAAATCATAAATATTTGAGAGTTGCTTGATATAGTGAGTCTGGTCAAAGAGATATTTTCTTAGTACTCGATTCTCTTGACTTAACCTATCTATCTCATTTTTTTGGAAAATATAACTTTTACTTTTACTTTCAATCTCATTAGTAAACTCTTGGTAAGCTATTCTTATTGGATTGATGAAGTCTAGAATCATTCTTTGGAATCCGCTATTGTTTCTCCCAGTCAAAATCAATAATATAATCAATAATATAATAATTAATGTGATTCTAGATTTCATTGTTACTCCCAGACTCTAAACTTTTTTAGAGTTCTATTTTGTTTGAGATTATACTACAATTCACAATTCAACCCAAAATGTAGATAAGTTGGCAAAATATATTACGATCTAATCTTTTTTTAGAACTTTCATAAAAAAATCTTAGATAAAAAATAAATTTTATTTATTCTTTGTTAAACTTCAAAGAGTAATATTAAAATACAAAAATAATAAGGAGTTAAATCAATGAAAAAAATTTTACTACTAAGTGTGACAGCAGGTTTTCTATTTGGATTTGGTGGAATGAGACCATCTTTCAACGCTATCGATAAGAATGGTGATAGAAAAATCTCAAAATCTGAATTTAATAGATTCAAGGCTAAAAGAAGCTCAATGATGGAAAGAGCTGGTAGAATGATGAAACATGCTAAAAGAGCTCCAAGTTTTTCAAGATTAGATTCAAACGGTGATGGTTTTATCTCTAGATCAGAATTTAATACTATGAGAAGAATGATGGGAAGATAATTCAAATTTTTTCTCATTTTTACCTGCCACTTTGGGCAGGTAAGTAGATAAAAGAATTAATCTAAAAAGATTGCATAGTTATTTTTTGTAGAAATTACTTCAATCAAAATCTGAATATCCTCCTCTGAAACGCCAAAAGCATTTACAAATGAGAAGAAAAGTTCTTGCTCTTCCTCTTCAGCACTGCCATCTGCTAATAATAGATCTACAAGATTAGCCAAAATAGTCATCTTTTGCTCTTCATTTAAGATAGCATTAGCCTCTTTTTGAAATGTTTCTAAATCATGTTTTTTAGCATATTTTGATGCATTTTTAATCAACTCTTCAGGGTCTCCAAGAGATTGTAGAGTAATTATTAGATAGTTCATCTCCTCATCAGCTAATTCACCATCTGATGCCATCATATAAACCATACTCCCTGCCAAAGCAATAGCAGGCGTCAACTCCACATCCGATGAAAATTTATCAAAAAATCCCATTAAATATCTCCTTATTTTTTAATTTTTTTAGTATCTATTAAGACAGTTTAACTCTTCAAAAGCTTTGATTACTCTATCTCTCATCGACTCTTCACCAGCTCTTAGCCACTTTCTTGGGTCATAATATTTTTTGTTTGGCTTATCATCACCTTCTGGATTGCCGATTTGAGACTGGAGATAATCTCTATATTTTGCTTCATACTCTCGTACTCCGCTCCAAAAAGCCCATTGAGTATCGGTATCGATATTCATCTTAATTACACCATAACTAATTGCCTCAGTAATCTCTTCAGCAGATGAACCACTTCCACCATGAAATACAAAGTTTACAGGTTTGGAGCCAGTTCCAAACTTCTCTTGAATATATTTTTGAGAGTTGTGTAATATTTTTGGTTCAAGTCTGACATTACCTGGCTTATAAACACCATGTACATTCCCAAAAGATGCAGCAATTGTAAAGTTTGGAGAGATTTTACTAAGCTCTTCATAAGCATAAGCAACCTCTTCTGGCTGAGTGTAGAGTGCAGAGCTATCAACTCCTGTATTATCAACTCCATCTTCTTCTCCACCAGTAATTCCAAGCTCAATCTCAAGAGTCATTCCAATTTTACTCATTCTCTCTAAATACTCTTTGCAAGTAGCAATATTTTGTTCAATTGGCTCTTCTGAGAGGTCAATCATATGAGAGGAAAATAGTGGAGTTCCATATTTTTCAAAATGTTTTTCACTAGCTTCTAAAAGTCCATCAATCCAAGGAAGAAGCCTTCTAGCTGCATGGTCTGTGTGTAGGATTACTGGAATACCATAAGCTTCTGCTAAAGTATGAACATGTTTTGCTCCACTAATTGCTCCTAAAATAGCTGCTTGTTCATTCTCATTGCTCAAACCTTTTCCAGCATAAAAGGATGCTCCCCCGTTACTAAATTGGATAATTACTGGGGAGTTTACATCTTTGGCAGCTTCCATTACAGCATTAATAGAGTCTGTGCCGACTACATTTACAGCAGGAAGCGCGAACTCTCCTGCCTTTGCCAACTCAAAAATTTTTGATACATCCTGACCTGTTGCTACACCAGAGTTTACATATTTTGAAATCTTCTCTACCATCTTCTACCTTTTTATTTTGGGTTGTAGTTGATTTTAGCTCTTTTCATAAACTGCTTTAAGAATTTCTGTTTTTGAAGCTCCATTTTAATGATGGGTTTTACTTGAGAATAAGGTGTGACTTTACCAGTTTTTCTATTCTTGAAAAGTTTTTTATTCTTTCTGTAAGCTTCTTTCATTTCGGCATCTGTTACTCTGTATCTTGCTGCCTTTTTTCTAATCCAATACATTCCATTTGCAGTCTTCTTCTCTTTGACTGATAAATCTTTGATAGCTTTTGCTAAAATCTCTTTATAATGCTTTCTGACATAAGCATCTACCCAAATGGCCTTCTTTTCGCTTCTCTTTAGACTTCTAGTAGCTGTCTCCATGATTAGTTTATCAGTAGCCAAAGCTTTAATTATTCTCTTTTTATTTGCAGATTTTAGCTGTGAATATGTAGCTTTGCCTCTTGTAATTTTTTTGACTAAAGCGTTAGCCTCTTTTAATGTAATTGGATAGCCATTTACTGTAGCAATTGTCTTTGCCATGGCTGGAGATAGAAAAAGAGCTAAAAATATAATAGAAAATGCTATTTTCTTCATTGACTATATCCTTGTTTTCTAGTTTTTAAATTATTTAGAGCTTTTTTTACTCTCTTGTTTATCTTTTTGAACCAAGCCTTTGACATCTTTATCCAAAACTTTAATTTCAGCCTGTTTTCTTAGAGCTTCTAAATCTTTTTCTACTTTCTCTTTAAACTTCTTCTGTTTTAAATCCTGAATAATTTTATCTTTTAGCTTGTCAAATGGAATCTCTTTTGATGCTTTATGGTCTTCGACAAAAATTACATGCCAACCAAATTGACTCTTAACAGGTTTTGTAGAGATGTGTCCTTTTTTGATACTAAATGCAGCCTCTCCAAAAGATGGAACCATTTTATCTTTTGTAAAATATCCCAAATCTCCTCCACTTGGAGCGCTAGGACCTACAGATTTTTTCTTTGCAAGCTCAATAAACTTCTTCTTAAGGGCATCGCCTTTTAGATTTTTTAGAGTAGAGATGATCTTTTTTGCCTCAGCTTCAGTCTTTACCAAAATATGTCTTGCGTGTACTTGTTCTGGAGACATTTTAACTTTTTCATAAAACTTCTTGGCTTCACTATCACTTACAATCATATTATCGAACTGTTTTTTGAGCCAATACTTTATCAAAAGTGCTTTTTGAGCATTTTTTAGCTCTTTTTTATAATCTTCCATCTCTTGAATATTTGCTTTTTTTGCAGCTTCTACCATCAACTCATTATCAATCAAACCACCAATAATTTGTCTTTTATTCTCAGCTCTTAGTTTGTCATAAGTGAGGTTTAGATTTACTGGTTGATTGGCTTTGATAAAGGCATTTACATCATCTTTTGTAATCTCTTGACCATTTACAATTGCTAATGTATCAGATGCAAAAAGCATACTTCCAAAACCAAAACCACAAATTAAAGCACCATAAAGTTTAACTTTACTCATTGAATTTTATCCTTTCTTTATAAAGAAGTTGTTAGACTAAAGTATACCCAGACAAATTAAATAATATATTAAATACTATACTCCATCAACTCAAAAGTATAAAATGAGCTTTTATTTACTTTTATAAATGATTAGATAAAATAAGTTTCAAAAAGGAGTCTTGATGAGGTTTTTTTTAAAGTCTATTCTATTTTTTGGTCTAGTTCTAGCTTTTAGTGGGTGCGCATCTTCTGCTTATGGAGAGTCTCAAAACTATAATAATACAAACTCTTTTAACTCCAAAATCAAAATGTAACTTGTTAACTTTTTTTGGAGACAAAATACCCATCTTTTCCTGATGGGAGAGCCTATTATTTGGTTATTTTAACCACCAGGTCTAGACTCTAAATCTCTTTTTTCTAAAGCATCTTTCACAAATATTAAACTTGTAGCTAAAATCAAGCTCCTTTTTGCAAATTCTACAACTCTTTTTAAACTCTCCTCTTTTTAGTGTCTCTTCGATAAAACTATTTAATCTATCTCTTGTGGTTATAGCTTTTTGAGTTTGAGTAAACTTCTCTGGAAACTTAAATGAGAGCCAAAGGTAAAGAGAAACTTCTTTGACTCTATCCTCCTTTTCTAGGAGTTCGTCTTGTGTATAAGCAAATGCTGGCAAATCTTTTACTTCTACAAACTCCACCTCATCGCCATTTTGAAACTCCTCTAAATATCTGTGAAAAACACTCTCAAGATAAGCAGAAGAGAGACTCACAGGAGCAGAAGCAAAAATATATTTTGTCTTTAAATCCAAATCATACTCATCTACAATCTGTGCCAACTCAATCATAGACTCAATATTATTAGCTATAAATGGTCCCTCAAACTCCATGTTTTGGGAGAAAAACTCTAAAATCTCTAGAAGATTATCACTCTCTAAAATCTGACCAATTAGTTCAATATGCTCAAGAGTTGCCATGACACTAAGAGGTGGTTTGATTTGGGGAGGAGTCTCCTTGAGTTTTTTGGAGATAGTCTTGAGTGTACTCTTGTCCAAAGCTCCTACAAATCCCTCCTCATAAAGCCCAAATCTACCAGCTCTTCCAGCAATTTGAATCACTTCCATTGCTTCAAGCTCTCTTCGTCTTAATCCATCAAACTTATTATCTTTTGCAAAAATTATGCTATGAATTGGTAAGTTTAACCCCATTGCTATTGCATCTGTAGCAATTAATACTGAACTTTTACCCTCTCTAAATCTTTTTGCCTCTTCTCTTCTTACTTCTGGGGAGAGATTGCCATAGATTACTGATACTGAGTATTTTTTTGATAGTTTTTGCTTGAGAGCTAAGACATCTCTTCTAGAAAATGTAACAATAGCACTATTTGGTTTGATTTTGTCAATTGGCGTAGGAGTATCCATCACTTTTAGACTATTTTTTCTATCAAACTCTATAATCTCTAACTCTTCACCTAAATATTTGCAAACCATTTTAACAACTTCTAAAGCATTTGTCGAACCTGTCAAAATTACCTCTTTAGCAGGAGCGCCAATTAGAGCATTTACCCATGCCCAGCCTCTATCTTTATCTGAAATCATTTGAATCTCATCAATCACACAGACATCTACTTCTACATCAGAGTTTAGCATCTCAATTGTGGAGCTAATATGAGTAGAATCCTCATCGATAATCTCCTCTTCACCTGTAATTAATGAAGCATTGACTCCTGAATCCTTAAGGGTCTCAAATCCTTCAAGTGCCAAAAGCCTAAGAGGAGCCAGATAAAATCCACTCTCAGCACTTTTTAATCTCTCCATTGCTTGAAAAGTCTTACCACTATTTGTAGGTCCAACATGAAAAGTGATTTTTCTCTTTAGACCTCTTGCTAGAGGGTAAAGAAGTTTAAAATCTCGAATGCTTTTAGCTAACAGCTCCTCTTTTTTGACTCTCTCCTTAATTGGCTTGATAAACTCCTTGAAGTGGTAAATAATTTTACGAATGGTCTTTGCTTTGATTTTGAGTCTACCACTACTCTTGATGGAACTTTCTAGATGTTCTAAAATAAAATTATTTATATTTTCTTCTTCTAGATTTAATCCTTGAGCTAACTCATTGACTCTATTTTTTAGTTCATCAAAAGAGAGCCAAAACTCTGTAATAGTTTGATTATTGAGTTCTTCAAAATCATCTAAAATCGGCAATTCTTGATTGTCCCAAATTATAGAAAATAGAAGCTTTTTTTGATAAGACAGGGTTAGTTTATAGCTAATTGGGGTAGAAAGAATCTCAATTGACCTCATCATCTCAATCTCAAAACTACCACCAAAATCTACTATCAAAAGATTGTCGGATGAATTTTTTTGGATTATCTCTGTAATGGTTTTAGTATCAATTGGGGTCTGATTAAAAGGAGTATCTACTGGTAATCTTTTTAGCAACGCTCGTGCTTTTTCTAAACTCAAATATCTATTACCCAAAAGAGATTTAGTAAACTCTTCAATTTCTATCTCTTTTTGACTGATGAGGTCAGATTTGATAATATTTAAATATTTGAGGATTTGGCTTTGACTCTTTTGTAAAAGCTCCTTGAGATCGATTGAGTGGCTTCTTAATAAAATAAGTTTGCTAAAGCTAGCACCTGTAATCTTAAACTCAAAAGAGTGGACAAACTCCATCTCATTTAAAGAGTTAAATTCTACATCCAAAGCAGACTCAATCTGATTAATTTGCTCTTTAAATCTAATATAGCTTAACTGTTTTATAAGTTTTTCTCTATTTAATTTTGAGGGATTCATCTGAAGAGAACTCTCTATCAAAAGATTAAGCTCCCTCTGCTCCAACTCCAAATCATCTAAAATTTCTAAAATTATCTCTTTAATCTTTATCTTATCTCTATTTTTTGAATCTAAAAACTCTACAATCTCTTTTCTAATCAAAAAATTTGCTTCACTCCAGACTCTACAGATAGATTTTATCATCTCATCTTTTGCTTTTGGAGCTTTTTCTCCAAAAATTTTAGAGTAGAGAGTCGATAGTTTTTGGGTAGGAATTTTTTTGATTCCCTCTTCAAAAACCTCTCCTTCAAAAATAGATTTTATTTTATTATTTAATTTTATTAACTGTTTTCTCTTCTTTTGTGCCATTAAATTTCTCTTAATTTTTTTGATAATAGTCTAATTATAACCTTTAATCATT
>Ga0256843_1002981_pt1 | contig 12026 bp, 1 predicted proteins | sample AlvinellametaG_FD_191572 | JGI IMG/M metagenome (GOLD analysis project Ga0256843, IMG submission 191572) | Pompeii worm associated microbial communities from hydrothermal vent at the East Pacific Rise, Pacific Ocean - Alvinella | ecosystem: Host-associated > Annelida > Integument > Unclassified ... | reverse complement strand
GCGGAAACGATACGCTTGATTATTCTCAGGAGAGTCTGAGTGGTACTGCGGGTATTGTTGTCGATTTGAGTAACGATACAAAAGCACAGCATATTCATGATGATTATGGAGACGATCTTATTCAGGAAATCGAAAATATCATCGGTAGCGATAAAGCGGATACTATAACAGGTAATTCACAAGATAATATACTTGAAGGCGGTGCGGATAAAGATACACTCATCGGAAATGCCGGAGACGACACCCTTTACGGAGGAACGGAAGACGATACTTTTATCGGTGGTGCCGGTAAAGATACGATTTACGGGGAAGCGGGTAATGCCGACCTGATCGACTATTCGCAGCGTACAGAAACGATCGATGCAAATCTTGACAGCGGATCGGTTGAAATCGCAGGTGCTTTGGAAGATACTTTAAGCGGTATAGAAAACTACAAAGGTAGTAGTGGAAACGACACCGTACTGGGCAATGATGATATCAACGTAATCGAAACAAATGACGGAGACGATACGTTAAAAGGAAGTCTCGGTGCAGATACGCTTGACGGCGGTGCGGATAACGATACGGTAGACTACAGCGGTTACGGTTACGGTGTCAATATCGATCTTGACGCTGATAACGATGAAACAAACGGGTTGAGTGGTACCGCAACCGATAGTCAAAATACACAAGATACGATTTTAAATATTGAAAATGCCACAGGTAGTGCTTATAATGACCGTATAGAAGGAAGTCAGGGAGCAAATACACTCAAAGGTGATCAGGGTGACGATACGCTTATCGGTTTGGAAGGTGCTGACAGACTGATCGGCGGTGCAGGAAGCGATACAGCTGATTTTTCTGCGGGAGATGAGGCTGTTTCGATCGACCTTTCAAAAACACAGACGGAAGGAGATGCTACGACGTATCGTATTCAAAACGATGGTTACGGTAATGCCGAATATATCGATGAAGTGGAAAATATCATCGCAACCGACTATGCCGACTTCGTTTCAGGAGACGATAACGACAATATCATAGAAGGCGGGAAAGAAAACGATACCCTTTACGGACTTGCAGGAAGTGACAGGTTACTCGGTGGTGATGGAGATGATACATTCCGCGGCGGTGGTGGTGACGACTTCATAGACGGTGGAGAAGGTACTCACAATACCCTCGACTATACTACATCGAATGCACCGGTATATATCAACCTCACACAAAACAGTGTACAGGGTGAGGGAAGTGATGAAGTTTACAATATCCAGGATGCCTGGGGATCTAAAGGGGATGATACCCTTTACGGTGACGCAAACGTCAATACCCTCAAAGGTGATGCAGGAGACGACAAGCTCTTTGGAAACGGCGGCGGTGATACCCTTTACGGTGAAGCTGGTAACGATACTTTGATGGGAAGCTTTGCGTCGGATCTTCTTGACGGTGGTGAAGGAAGCGACTGGGCGAACTATAGTTATCTAACTGATGATACGAAGATAGATGCAAATCTTGAAAACAAAACAATAACAAACGGTACAGGCACTGATACGACGGAGAGTATCGAAAATGTCAAAGGAACGATCAATGACGATACCATCAAAGGTGATGATGACTTTGCTATCGACAATACCCTTGACGGTTATAAAGGGAACGATACCCTTTACGCTTCAAAAGGAAAGGATTATTTCGATGGCGGAGAAGGAAGCGATACGCTTGATTATAGCGGTGTAGATCTTGCAAACGGCGGGAACAGAATCATCCTCGATCTTGCATCCGGAACAGTGAGTGACGACGGTTATCATGATGATGACGGCAATGCCGTAACCGATTATATCCTCAACAGTTCTATCGAAACGGTTATTGCCACAAGCGGTGACGATATCATGTACGGAAATACCCTTAGCAATACCTTGCTCGGTGGTGCGGGTAGTGATAAGATAGATGCAAAAGAGGGCGACGATACGATCTACGGTGAAGCGGGAGACGATACCCTTCATGCAGGAAAAGGTGACGACGCTGTTTACGGTGGTGACGATACGGATTTGATCTACGGTGACGAAGGGGATAATGAACTTTTCGGTGAAGGGGGCGACGATACTTTCTTCAGCGGAACGGGAAAAGATACTTTTGTCGGTGGAGCGGGAACGGATGTTCTGGACTATCGAAGCAAAACCATAGCGTTGACGGCAGAACTAAAAGACGGTAGCGGAGGAAATTTCGGACAAATCACGACAGATGCCCAAGATGAACTTCATGATCATATCGAAGTGATTCATGCTACCAATTATGTGGATACGCTTAAAGGTTATGACGGTGATCCGATAGACGGTAACGACTATAACGATACTTTTTACGGTGAAGGGGATGCCGACATACTTTGGGGCGGTATAGGAGACGATACGCTTTACGGCGGCGGCGGTAACGATACCATGAAGGGACAAAACGGTAACGACGTCATAGACGGTGGTACGGGAACACATGACACTGTCAGTTTCGATGAAGAGAGCATTAAAAACGGAGTTAAGATTTATCTTGACGGAAGCGGTGATACGGACGGTACGGATCCGTTATACCAAGTGATTGACGACGGTTACGGCACCAAAGATATTCTTAGCAATATAGACGATGTCATCGGTTCGAAGTTTGCAGATACGATTAAAGGTGATGCCAATCAAAACACTATACTTGCCGGAGCCGGAGACGACTATGTACTCGCAAGCGGCGGAGATGACAATATCGTCGGCGGTGAAGATGGTGAAACGAATGGAGATACGATTAGTTTTGAAGACTATACGACAGGGGTATATGCTGATTTAAATAAAGAAGAAGCTACGGACATTATCACCTTAAAAGAATTTGAAAATGTTATCGGATCAGATTATAGTGATTCTCTTATCGGAAGTAATGAACAAAATACATTATACGGTGGAAAAGGCAATGACCACTTGATAACATATGACGGTAACGATACTTTATTTGGAAATGAAGGTAATGACCAATTATCAAGTTCGAAAGGAGATAACTTATTTGACGGTGGAGAAGGTAATGATATTCTTACCGGCGGAGAAGGTATAGATACATATATCGGTGGAGAAGGCAGTGACTGGATTAGTATGGGGTATTACTTTAGTAATGATGTTGATGTTGATCTTTCTCAAAACAAAGTAGTAAATGACGGATACGGTCATACGGAAGATATAAGCGGTATTGAAAATATAAGTGGAGGATTAGGTAATGATAATTTATCAGGTGATGAACAGAACAATAGTATGGTCGGTAATAACGGAAATGATTATCTTGAAGGTAGATCCGGAGATGATGTTTTAAACGGTGGTAACGGCTTAGATTTTCTGTCCGGAAGCGAAGGAAGTGATATTCTACTCGGAGGTGATGATGAAGATATCCTCGTAGGCGGTAGTGACGATGACAGCTTATACGGAGGTGCACAAAGTGACATCCTTTACGGTGGTAAAGGTGATGATTATATTGACGGCGGTAGTGAAGAGGATACGGTAGCATTTGACAATACCTACGATGACGGCGACTATACGGAGACAATCGAAGTCGATTTTTCACAAAACAAGGTTCTTCATGACGGTTACGGAGGTACAGATACGCTTGTCTCTATCGAAGCTGTTTCAGGCTCTTCAAACGGGGATATATTCAGCGGTAGTGACAGAAATGAAAAGTTTTACGGAAACGGCGGTGACGATACGATCTATCTTTCAAACGGTGTAGACATCTATGACGGTGGAGAAGGAAGCGACTGGATCGGATTGGAAAAAGTGGATTTGGGTGGAAATGAGTTCAGACTGAACACCGATAAAAACACTTCCGGTTTTGAGAATATAATCGGCGGAGCCGGTGACGAACACGTGATTGGTACGGCTACAAATAATATATTTTTTATGAATGCAGGCAATGACATAGTTGATGATAAAGAAGGTGACGACCTTATTGTTTTAGGAGACGGTAATGACTGGTTGACTTTATATGAAGGGGCGGATACTATTATAGGCGGAAGCGGTTTTGATACGATAAATACATATTATAAGTTAAAGGAAAACGTTAATTTTCAGATTAAAGACCTAAACGGTAATTATACGGAAACGGAAACCCATGAAATAGATCAAGTGGGAACATTTGATTTTTATCGCTTTACGGATGCCTCAGGAAGTTTAAATCTTATAGCCAAATCCGATGATAAAGGTATTGATATTGAAAGAATCATAACACATGACGGTGATGATACAATTAGTTTCGACGATCACAATAATGTCATTTATTCATATGCAGGAAACGATACGATTTACGCCTGGGATGGTAACGACTACATCTATTCAGGTTCCGGTTCGGATATTGTGTATGCAGGAAACGGTGACGATAACGTACGGGGTTATGATAACAACGATACTATCTGGGGTGAAGCCGGTGTTGACAGGTTGTACGGTGAAGGAAATGACGATACACTCTATGGAGGTGACGAAAATGACTACCTTTACGGAGGAAATGATGCGGATGAACTTCACGGTGAAGCGGGCGACGATACACTCTATGGAGAATCAGGTAATGACACGCTTTATGATGATGAAGGAATCGATGTTTTAGACGGTGGTGATGATGAAGATACGATTGCGTTTAAAGACGGAACACAAGGTGTCGTCGCAACTGTAAACGGGGATGTTACCGATGCCTTCGGAAATAGTGAAACGATCAGTAATATCGAAAACTTGAGTGGAACTTCCGCTAACGACCAATTTACCGGCGATAGCGGAAACAATACGCTCATCGGAAATGCCGGTGACGATACCTTTACGCTTACGTCCGGTACGGATTTTATCGACGGGGATAATGGTGACGGTAACGACGGCATAAACGACAAGATTATTTTAACCGACAATGCCACGACTGTCAATTTATCTCAGACTTTGGAAAATTTAACCGACGGTACGTCTACACAGACAATCATTCATATTGAGCATGTTGAGGGTGGCACAGCGGCGGATAGTATTACAGGAAATGATCTTGCCAACACGCTCATCGGAAATGCCGGTGACGATTATCTCAAAGGAAATGGCGGAGATGATGATCTTCAAGGCGGTGATGGTAACGATACTTTGATCGGAAATGCTGGTACCAATATGATTGACGGCGGTGAAGGTGAGGACTGGGTATATTACGATGAATCCCAAAACGATGTCACAATCGACTTAACCGACACAAATGCTCAGGATACAGGCTACGGTACCGATACGATAACCAACATTGAACACATCAAATTCGGTACGACAAACGATACTGCCTATGGAAACGATCAGGCAAATAGCTTCCTGGGAGGAAACGGTATCGATAAACTTTACGGATATGCCGGTGATGATGTTTTAAACGGCGGAGCCGGTAACGATCTACTGGATGGTGGTGCGGATAACGATACCCTTGATGGCGGTACCGGGGATGATACATTAATCGTCTCTTCCGGAAGTGATATGCTTGATGGTGGTGACGACACAGATACTGCCGACTTTACCGGACAAGGTGCAATCAATCTGACGCTCAATGGAGCGGACGCTTCAACAGGTACGGGTACGGACTCGACGTTGTATAACATCGAAAATATTATCGCTACTGCAAACGATGATACTATTCATGGTGACAGCAGTGACAACAAACTTGAAGGTAAAGCAGGAGATGATACTTTAAGCGGCGGAACAGGTACCAATACACTTGATGGCGGTGACGGTAGCGACTGGGTGGATTACAGCGGTGATACCGCAGTAGTAGTCGATATGAAAGAGGGTACTGCAAGCGGTGTAGGTACGGATACATTGATATCCATCGAAAATGTCAAAGGTTCGAGCCAAAACGATACTTTTAAAGATGTATCAGGGGTATCCAACAATTATGTCGGAAATGGCGGAGAGGATACACTTTCTTATGAGTATGCTACCAATGATGTAACCATTGACCTGACAAATCAAAAAACTACCGATGATGGTGGTGGAAAAACTGATACGTTTAGCAGTATCAAACACTTTGTAGGATCAAATTATAACGATACGTTTAAGGGAGATATCACCAATGTAGCCATCGACGGTGCAGGTGGGAACGACAGTGCAGATTATAGTTCGGAAAGTGCTGTGACATTGACAATGGGCAGTACGGACACTATAACCGACGGTACCGATACGGATACTTTAACACATATGGAGTCTTACACTCTGACTGCAAATGCTGATACGATCAATGTCGATGCTACTGCAAACCTAAAAGCTGTCGATGCAGGAGACGGTACCGATACGCTCCATTTTACTGCTGTAACAGACGGGGATACTCTGGTACTTGACGGTAAGCAGACAAATGTGGAAAATATCGTTTTAGACGGCACTGCCGACCTAAATCTCGACGTGACTGCAAATAACAATGCACTCAATATCACAGGTAACAGCGGGGCGAATGTCGTTACAATCGATACGGAAAGCGATACGATCGATGCCGGAGAGGAAGAAGATACTTTGCAACTGGCAGCAAATGATCTTGATCTTGCAAATATCGATTACAGCAATATCGAGATCATCGACGTGCAAAACAACAATGCAACCATCTCCAGTGATAAACTCAACGGGAAAACACTAGCATTTAAAGGTAGCGGAAAAGTCGAGTTTGATGCGGGAACCAGTGGTAACAACAACTATGCGAATATCAGTTCGTCCTTAACTGCGGGGCTTGTCATGATCGTATCGGCAACGCTCTCTCTTGCTGACACGGATGATTTGGGAGGTATCGATAAAATCGATGTTACCGCAGGTACATTTACCGTACAGGCATCTCATGTAGACGGAAAAACATTGGAAATCACGAATGATTCGACATTGGTCATCGATGCGCAAAATGCGCAGGATCTTTCAAAACTGACACTGCTAGGAAGCGGTGATGTCATCATCAACCTTGCCGACGGCGGTGCTACACTGGATGCAAGTGGCATAGATGTGAGCGGTTTTACAGGTTCGATCAGTATCAACGATGGTGACGGTGCGGATGATATCAAAGGTACGGATTATGTCGATACGATCACTCTCGATACCGTACCCAACACCATAAACGGTGCAGGTGGAGACGATACACTTGTGATCAATGCCACTATGGATCTCTCATCCAAAGCACTCGATGCGATTGAAAATATAGAAGTAAAAAGTGGAGCGACTTTAACTTTAACGGATACACAACTATCCGGTCTTACGACATTAACCGGAAGCGGTAGTGTTCATGTAAATGTTTTAAATGACAATGCAGATCTAAGTGTTGTTGCCACTACCGGAAGTGACAATGTTGCCATCTTCTCACAAACACAGGATTTTACAAGTGGTAAGTTTGGAACTATTTCCAAAGTTCAGGTAGATGACGGTACATTGACAACGACAGATGATGTGCTTGCAGACAGAACAGCTTCAGGGGCAGGAAATATTACCGTACGTATCGATAGTGACAATGCCTATGATTATACAAGTTTAGACAATATCACGGGAACTTCAAGACTTGAATTCCGTGGAAACAGTAATTTTACGGGTAATCTTGCCAACGTTGACGAAATAGAGGTTTACAGTGGTAACAGGCTTACATTGACAGATGATATTCTCGGATCACATACTATTACAGGTGCAGGTAGTGTAACGGTACAGATTGATACAGATAGTTCCGCTGCATTTACAAACCTTCAACCGGATGGGGCGGATACCACAAACATAGCCGAATTTACGGCAGATAATACGTTCACAGGTGATCTTGGAAGTTTTAAAAGTATCGATGTTTCAGCCGGAGAATTGACAATAGCCGATGATATTTTATCGACATTAAAAGAGGGTGGTTCGATCAGAGGTGCCGGTAAAATCAAGGTGACAATAGACAGTGATTCATCGTACGATTTCAATAAAGTCGATGTAGGCGGAAGTGATGAAACTGTAGAGTTTACAGGAAATTCCGTTTTTAGCGGTGATTTTGGAAATACCGGTACGATTATCGTAGATAGCGGTGTTACTATGCAAACGACTGCTGCGATTGTCACTGGTTTCTCAGTTACCAACAATGGTACGATTGTCGTTGATGATCTTGCATCAGATAGTGATTTGGGTAATATTACAGGTGGTACCGTAAATGTTACAACCAATACCGATATTACATTTGCAGGTGATCTTGGCACTGCAAATTTAACAGTCAGTGCAGGTACATTTACGGTAGATAGTAGTGCCGATATTGCTTCTGTGGCATCTCTAACGATTGATAGCGGTGCAACCTTGGTATCCGATGCGGCACAAATCGACGGCCTATCTGTAACCAATAACGGAACACTGCAACTAAACAATCTTCAAGATGCTCTTAGTGCGGATTTTAGTGCTATATCTATCGGTGAAGGATTTACTATCGACTGGAGCGGGGATGCTATATTTACCGGCAACCTCGGCAACGCAGATGTTACGATTTCCAGTGGAACGATGACGGCAGATATGGTGAAAATAGATGGCAAAACAGTAAGTGGAACCGGGACATTAACTATTACCGGAAGCGGTACGGTAGACCTTGCAAACATCTCTTCCGTTTTAACTGCGGATATCGATGACGGTACAGCGACATTAAATAATGTACAAGTAGACTTGGACGCTTCTGCTTCCTCACAAGACTTAACGATTAACGCAGAATCATCAAGCATAAGTGCAATTACCGGTGGTACAGGTACAGATACCCTCGATGTCAATACCGATATGACACTTAGTACACTAAGCAGTATCGAAAGTACCAACGTGGCATCCGGGAAAATTCTCACACTTGACGGTACTTTGGCGGACGGGCAGACAATTGTCGGTGACGGTACGCTCGATATCTCAGGTACAGGTGACGGAGATTTGGATGTTTCCAACATCTCGACAAACATTACCGCAGATATCGACGATGGGGCAACAACTATCACATCGTTAAAAAGTGATTTTGACGGTACGAACAGTAGCAGCGCACTTACAGTTGACATCAGTGATACGGCGGTAACATCGGTCAAAGGTGGTAGCGGGGATGATATTTTTAATATCAACGCAGAAAATATGGATGATACGATTACCATCGATGGTAACGGGGGTAACGACACACTCAATATTACCACAGGTGGTACAACGGATATCACCAATGTCAATGTAGAAACTGTCAATTTAACAAACGATACCAACGATATCACTATAGGTACAGTATCTACAACCGTAAACGGTGGAACAGTTGATGATACCTTTACACTTGACTTTACAAATCTTTCGACAATCAACGCAAATGACGGTACCGATACGGTGGCTTTAACCGGTTCCGCAGCAGTTGCAAATGACGGAGATGACTTTACCGGTGCACAAAATGCAAGTGCTATCGAGGTGTTGGATTTAACAGCTTTAAACAGTGGAGCGGGTTTCAATGACGATAATACAGTCGAGTTTGAATTTACGACGGCGATGATAGAGAGTTATGTGGGCGATACAAGTGGAGACTTAACTATAAAATTAACATCCGATCAGGCGGAAGATATACAGTTTACAGACAAAGACGGTCAAGTTCATGACACTTCTGTAACAGGTTTGGCTAACTCCATTGAAGACAATACAACATACGCTCTCGATGCCGATACGAACATTATCATAGACATCGTATAACAAACTATTTCAACTTTTGGCACATAAAGTGCTTTCTCTTCTAAAATCCCTTTAGAGAGGAAGCATTTTATGTCAGTACAGGAACCAACTTTAGAGACCAGATTTTCCGAAGCACTCGCTTTACACCGTAAGGGTGATTTAAAAGGTGCAAAAGCGCTTTATCATGAAATCCTTACCCATTTTTCCGATCATTTACCGGTTTTACACAATCTCATGCATATTTTCCGTCAGGAGAAGGTATACGAAAATGCATTGGCGATCGGTGAGAAGATCATCTCCAAAACTCCGAACGATCCGCAGATTTACAATACCATGGGCACTGTTTACGAAACGACGGGGAATATCGAAAAAGCGTATGAGTATTATCAAAAAGCAGTTAAAGTCGATCCGAAATTTATCAAAGCGTACAATAACATCGGTGTGCTTTTTTACAAAAAAAGACGCTATGAAGATGCCGCTGCCGTTTTGGAACTGGCACTGAAACACGCTCCCGAAGATACACAGACACTTTGCAATCTTGGAGCCGTTTACAATCAATCCAAAGCGTATGAAAAAGCAAGAGATGTCCTGCAAAAGGCGATTGCCGTCGATGGAAATACTGTCGGTGCCTATGTCAATCTCGGCAATGTGTACAATAAGCTGGGTAAACATATGGATGCACTTGCGTGTCATATACGTGCATTGGAGTTTGACTCTAAAAGTGCGGCAAACTATGCAAATCTTGCCATCAGCTACAAACACTTGGAGCGTTATGAAGATGCGATAGAAGCGTTTCAAAAGGCGATTGCTATCGATCCCGATTTCGCCAATGCCCATTTCGATCTGGCGACGACTTATCTGTTGCTCGGGGAGTATGTAGAAGGTTTCAAAGAGTATGAGTGGCGTTTCAAAAAAGAGGAGATGCTGCCGCTATTGCACAAGCACAAATATATCTTCGAAAAGCCGAAATTTGCTTTCGATCTTCCCACAGAGGGGAAAACTTTGCTTCTCTATTCGGAGCAGGGTTTTGGCGATATCATCCAGTTTATCCGTTTTGCAGAGCCTTTGAAAGCGATTTTCCCGCAGTTAAACCTCAAAGTGCAGTGCAGAGAACCGCTTAAACCACTTTTACAGACACTGCCGTTTATTGATGAAGTGGTTAGCCGTGACGAGGAAGCGGGGGCATTTGACTATCAGTACGCGATTATGAGTCTGCCGTTTTTGTTTGGCATTTCTAAAGAGGAGATCGTGCCGGATGCGTATATCCCTGAGCAGGAGTCTACGATCAGTTTGGATCTACACCCTGTGAAGTACAATATAGGTCTGGTCTGGGGCGGTAGTGTCACGGGTGAGAGTTATCCCGACAAGATATTCTCTCCTGAGCAGTTTAAGCCATTGTTCGATCATATCGATATCGATCTTTTCTCCTTGCAAGTCGGTGAAGATGCCAAATCGCTTAAAGAGTGCGGTATCGATGAAGAGCAGATTGTCGATCTTTCCCCGCAACTTACCGACTTTCAAAAGACGGCAAGTGTCATCCGGCAACTCGACCTGGTTATCACTTCGGATACTTCCGTTGCACATCTTGCAGGTGCAATGGGTAAAGATGTCTGGATACTTTTGATGAAAAAAGCGGACTGGCGATGGGGGCTTGAGAGTGAAGATACACCGTGGTACAAAAATGCGCGTCTTTTCAGACAGACAAAACAGGGTGTGTGGGATGATGTCTTTGATCGTGTTTTCAAAGCACTTGAAGAAAAATACTATATCGATATCTTGCCTGAGAAGGTTTCATGAGAGAAGAGGGCGTCAATAAAAACGCCGCACTTTTAGAGGCGTTTCGTGCGATTTTATCGTTTCACTTCGGAGAAGTCTCTTTGCAGACGGTGGAAAAACTTTCGCTTTCTTCTTTGGAGTCTTTTAACAAAGAGGATATAGACCATATCTGTAACGAACTCTCTTTAGAAGTAAAAGAGGCATCCTTTTCCATTGACGCTATCGAACCTTTTATGCTGCCGTGTATCGCAATCGATGCAAATGGTGATGCCATTGTCATCAGTGAGATTGATGACAATAGTGCATTGATACGAAAAGGTGTTTTGGCTACACCCAAAAAGGTGGCACTTCATGAACTCAAACCCTATAACCGTTTTTTACTCTTTGCCAAAAAGGAACAAAACCCCAACCGTTTGACGATGGGTGATCCAAACGACAAGAGCTGGTTTTTCGATCCTATCAAAAAAGAGTGGAAATCGTACGTGCAGATCGGGATTTTAACCCTGTTTATCAACATCTTTGCACTGGCGCTGCCGCTTTTTACGATGAGTGTCTACAACCGTGTCATCCCAAATTTTGCAACCGAAACGCTCTTTGTCCTTGCCATGGGTGTGGGGG
>Ga0256843_1002980_pt1 | contig 12028 bp, 8 predicted proteins | sample AlvinellametaG_FD_191572 | JGI IMG/M metagenome (GOLD analysis project Ga0256843, IMG submission 191572) | Pompeii worm associated microbial communities from hydrothermal vent at the East Pacific Rise, Pacific Ocean - Alvinella | ecosystem: Host-associated > Annelida > Integument > Unclassified ... | reverse complement strand
GACCTTATCAAGAACAGCAGTGACAGCAGTGATGACCTTGCACTCATTCAGGCAGCTAAAGAGGGCGATACGACAAAGGTCAAAGCCCTTCTGAAAAAAGGGCCAAACCTCGAAGCGACTGATGAACATGGCAGTACAGCACTGATACATGCTTCTTCACAAGATCACCCTGAAGTGGTCACACTGCTGCTCGATGCAGGAGCCCGTTGTGATCTCAAGACCTCTTACGGATTCACCCCTCTGATGATAGCCGGCAACAGCGGGGCTATCGCATCAGCGAAGATACTGCTGGAACATCAGTGCCATCTCGACAAGAACGGCAAACCCCAGTTCAAAGACCATAATGACTGGGTCAGGAAAGAGCATCCGGAATATTTTAAGTTTCTCGATGAGTATAAGGCCGCACACGGCTACCGATAGCGCCGCTTCTGGCTGCCTGTACTCAAGCTGACACGCTCTTTACAAGCCCTCCCTTATATGCTACTATTATCATACAAGGAGTCTAAGATGCCTTTTATGGAACGTCTTCACAGTGCATTGATACTCAAGACGCCGATGTATCATCCCAATGAAGCACATATCATCGAGCAGATCCATATCTTCTTCTATGAGACCATCATCCACAACCGCCTCGAACAGATGATACAGATGATCATCGAAGGATTCGATGTGGACTTCCATGAACTCGGCAAGACCCCACCACTTATCTTTGCTATCAAATACAATAAAAAAGAGATCATCGAGTCACTCCTTCTCTATGGTGCCCATGTCAACATCCAGGACCGTGAAGGCAACACACCCCTGCACTTCGCACTCAAGTACAGACATTATGAACTCATCACCACACTCCTGCACTATGGAGCCGACTACACGCTCTCCAACCATGAGGGTCTCAGCCCGTATGCACTGGCTGAACCACATGAACGGACCCTCTTGGAGAGTATCACCTCACTTGTCGACACCCAGGCACACAACATCTTTGAGACGGCACGACTCGGTGACCTTAACCGTCTGATCCACAGTGTCACAAAGAGCCAACAGCTCTTTCAACGTAACAAAGAGGGACAGAGCCTTCTGCACCTTGCCGTCCTCAGTAACAACATCAAAGTGGTCCTCTATCTGCTGAACAAAGGGGTCGATATCGATGCAGAGGACAATGACGGTCTGACACCGCTTATCATCGCACTGAGCCACTCACGATATATCAATATCGCCATACTGCTGCTTGACAGACATGCGACACTCGAACATGTCTCAGGCAGCGGTCACAGTGCGCTCAGTGTCGCTATTCGTAACAACAATCCGGAGGGGGCACTGATGCTGGTCAGGCGCGGGGCGAACATCAACATCGCCGACAACGCCCATACCCCACTCACACTGACCCACACAGCACTGCTGCAGTATCATGAGAACGCACCGCTGTACAGAGAGTTGGAGACGCTACTGCTCAGTAAAGGGGCAAAGGTCGATGTAGCACTCAACTCTCTAGGCTGGACACCGCTCTGTACTACAGTCACCAAGGCACAGGACAAACCCAACCGTGACCATATCCGTCTGCTGCTGCAGCTCGGAGCCGATGTCAACCACAGAGACATCAACGGCCGGACACCCTTGATGCTGGCAGCTTCCATGGGACGGGTCTCCTCTGTCGAACTCCTGATGAACAACTATGCCAGTCATGAGCTGATCGACAACTTTGGCTGGAGTGCTCTGATGTTCGGAGTCTACTACAACCATCTAGAAACTGTCATCTACATGCTCGACAGCGGTGCAGACCCTAACCTTTCCTCCAGACAGGGGTTGACCGCACTCAAGATCGCGCAGGAGCATAAACGTATCAAGATGGTCGATCTGCTCTTAGAGTATGGTGCGATGGTGACCAAAGAGGAGTAGAACCCTCCGCTCAAACACTCTTTAAAAGTTACTGGAGATAGAGAATGTGTAGTTGTGTTCTTCTTCGGTGTTGGTGTTATGGATATACTCTATAGAGAGCGGTACAGGGAGTCTGTTAAGTACTAACACCTCCAGCATCACACCCAGTGTCGACTCGTTATAGACTGTATGTCCACTGAGGTCATCTCTGGTGTAATCCGCCTGACCAAAGTCCTGTATGTCATAATAGCGATGCTTTGCATAGAGCATCTCCCGTGTCAGGGAGAAAGGGAACGTAAAGAAGAGTATGCGCCCATTGAACTGCTTTTTCAGTGCGACTTCTCCATAAGCAGCCTGTTTCACAAAGCGTGTATACTCCAGTGTCGGCATGACCACCGTAGCCGGATCACTGTAAAGGTCACTGCTGAAGTTCGTAAACTTGACACCCCGTGTGAAGTTCTCACTAGAGAGCTCTGTCGCACCACGGTCAAAGTCACTTCGGACCGCTTTCAATGCCACAGAGAAGTAAGACTTTAGTGGCATGTCGTGCGCCCATGCATAATCAAACCCAACAGCCAGGTCAGAACGATCATAGCTCCCAAAAAGGGAGAGTGCATTGACATAGTTATAGTCCATGGCAAGGAAGAAGTGTTCCCTGTGCGCAAGATCAAGATGTAAGGAGAGGGGTGAGCGGGCATTGTCATCATAGTCTTGGTAATAGTTAAGCTTCGTACTCACACTGTCATACCCATGCTGAATGATCGGCAGCTCCAAAAAGGCTGTCAACCCATAGCTTCTACTCTCTTTTAGCAGTGAGTAAGAGTTCTCACTGTAACTGTTGTTGGCTTCGTTATAGAGATGATAGCTGCTGCTGTCACCTTCGTTGTAGACCCCATAGACAGAACCGCCAAAACTCAACAGGTGGGCATTGTTCATGTAGCTTGCCCCCACGATACCGACCTCATCATAACCTTTACTCGAAAAGAGTGTATACCGGTTGGTCAAAAGAGGGTCGATGAATGCAGCTTCGACATCGTAGAGCAACAAGTCACGACCGTTCTTGCTTGAGAGACCAAGGGCGACCTGTGTCCCGGCATAGTGTGTGTTCAATGGACCATAATAGGCCTTGTCCTCCAATACCACCGCATCACGTCTCGTCTTATCGACGACCGTGGTATCGGCAAAATAGGGTTGACCCTCCAAAAAGAGCCTGGTCGCATAAGGCGATTCATCTTCCTCCGTCAAAGGTGCGATAAGATAATAGTACTCCGCTTCACCTACTGCTGCTATCAACACCTCATCATCATCGATAAGACGTGCCTCGACGACATTGTCAGCAGGAGAGACACGCTTGACATCCTCTCCCTCAAGACGGTAGAGCGTGCTCCCTTTCTCTGAGTTGGCGACAAAGTAGACACGTCCGCTGCTGTCTACATCACTGACGATCCCGTAGTACCCTTCGAAACTGTATATCGGCGTATGGTTCCTGTAGAGCGTACGTCTCTTCTCTTTCTGGACAAAATAGTAGAGATCCTTCCCCCTGTCTATGTAGACAGAGGAGTTTACCTGGGCATAAAAGGTATCACCGACGTAGAGTTGTGCCTGGTCAAACGAACTCGGGATATCATAATAGACAGGGTCACCTCCCTTCAGATAGCCCTGTATCATCTTCGACTCACTCCCCGCCTTGATATGGCCTTCACTGTCAAAGAGCCCCATGTAGATATGAGACGGGTCTGTGAAACCGCTTGACTGTGTATAGTAGCGATCAGCCACATTCACGACCTTACTTTGAAAATAGCTTTTTCGTTCTCTCTCAAGATGCTTGTCACTTTTAAAGAGACGCAGCAGCTCCGGAGCCCGATATCCGTCAGATACCAGGAAGAAGATCTTGTCACAGTTGTCATTGAGCGAAGTAAAGCGTTGAGAGTGTGCGATCACCTCACCTTCCGCTTTTACAAAACCCTCCGCCTCTCTTAAGAGCCACTGTTCAAAACCGCTTACCTCCTCCTCATAGCTCGAACCAAAGGTCATACGGAAAATATGGTTGGTACGAAATGGCCAGAGCCAGGACTTTGAGTGGTTGTAAAAATAGGAGTTGACCGTGTCCAGACCATACTTCTCGGCCAGGTAGAGCTGGAAAAAACCCCCGATGATATAGTGACGGTCATAATAAGGAAAAGCGTAGATGTCCTGATTATAAAGATATTGAGGGTTGATATGCCCCGCTTTTGCCTGCAGCAGTGTCTCTGCTTTGAAACGTCCGCTATAGAGCCGTCCTCCGTTACCATGCCAGGACTCGTTCAAGACAGCATTACCCTCCAGTATCTGTGAGGTGATCGTCACATTGGGAAGGGTCGTCAAAGGGAAGATCCCCAGCGTCAGATAAGCATTACCCAGGAGACTGTGCAGCCCTCTTGTGATCACACTCGCCTTGGGGTTGATCTGGTAGTTGTGTGCCGTCTCATGATACAGCAGCGTGTTCAACCATGAGGTCGAGGTGAAGTAGTCGTTGGCAGCACTGCCGCCTATGTAGTTGATCTGCATGTTCAAAGGATACTGGGTCGAAAAGCCGTTGGCGACCTGGTTCTGCTGCGAGATGATCCCTACATAGAGCGTATCGTCCAACCGAAAACCAAAGCTCTTCTCATACTCTTTATTAAGCGGCGGTTCCAGGGATGCCGCCTGTTTTGCAGCATACTTGTTCTGTTGTGTATAGATCATCTCCACATCACCGCTCTCCGAGCGATAGTACTGCTCATCACCGGGGACGACAGCAATACCTGCATATGAGGTCACAACAGAAAGACAGGTCAGAAGAAGTAAGGTCTTAAACATAGATATCTTTTAATTAAAGTAGTCTATTCTAGCAGATATAAGGTTTAAAAAAGATAGCATAACGCAGTAATAAAAGTAGCTCAAGTCTAATAATTAAAAGGGTGGACGGAAAGTAGAACAGAAGTAAAATTCAAATAAGGGTAAAAAGTCTAGATTTGGTGTAGGTTGTGTTGGAAGATGAGGAGACGTACATAAAGTACGTCGAGTCAGCTTACAGCGCAGACAGCCAAGGGGCTGGACCCTGCGCCGAAGCTAGACTTTTTAACCACAAGAAGGAACGTTTCCTGAGTCAGAACCATACTCATAAAGGAAGTCTTTAAGGTGTGGAGCGTATTTTTTGAATTTCTTACCGTTAGCGTATTTCTCGCCTTTAGTACCCTTGTGCCATGCTTTGAAGCCAGCACCGTCATTAGCGAATGCAGCAGCCCACTCGTCTTGAGTCTTCATCGCAGCACCTTTAGTACCGTTACCGTGACATTTTTTACACTGTTTAAGGTAAGCTTTTTGACCTTTTTTGATGTCCGCGCTCGCAGTAGATGCGAACATACCCATAGCAACAACTGATGCTAATAGAAGTGAAGTAGATTTTTTCATTATCTATGTTCCTTTGTGATTAAATTTCGGTTAAATGATACATCAGCTATCACCAATTCTTGCTGTGATCATCTTGATGTTTATCAAGTTTTTATCAAATCGTTACTTATTCGCCCATCTCATCGTAGTCATTATCGTCACTTTCAACACTTTTGACCGCCTGACGGATCTTGTCTTGACGCATCTTGCGATTGCTGGTGTGCTTGAGCTTCTCTACGACCTTCTCATCATCGATCTTCATCTCAGAGGAGATCGCATCATCATCGAACCCTGCGACCTGCAGGATATAGAGTTTGAGCTCTCTCTTGGTCATGTTCTTTTTGAGGATGTTGTAGAGCTCCACCTCATTATCGCTGATCTGTGAGGTTGCACAGCCATAGAACTCTGCCAGTGTCGCACGGATCGACTTGTCGCCGTTGTATTTGAACCAAATAGAGTTTTCTAACATCTATCTTCCTTATATTTTTTCTAAGATCAGTGTCAGATCTTTCTCATCGATGATGATGTTCGCCTCTTTTTTAAGGACCTCACGTGCACAGAACGCGACACGGGTACCGGCATGTGCGAACATACTCAGATCGTTCGCACCGTCACCACAGACCATCGTCTCCTCTTCTGAGACTCCAAGTATGTTCTGCAATCGTACAAGCATGTCCCCTTTGGAGAAGTTGAACATCATATCACCGCCGACCAGCCCGGTCAACCTGCCCTCTTTGACATGCAGTGCGTTAGAGAAGTCGGCATCATAACCCAGGATATCTTTGGCATATGAGGTCGCTGTCCTGAACCCCCCGCTGAAACAGACCACGGTCATCCCGCGTCGCTTCAGTTCGGCGATCGTCTCGACAGCACCCGGCATATAAGGAAGGTTATGGCTTATCTCCTCGACCTTTGAGAACTCCAGACCTTCTAACAGTCCCACTCTCTCCTGTAGCGACTCAAAGAAATCAAGCTCTCCGGCCATCGCCCGTTCCGTTATCTCTGCGACCTGCGCACCGATACCCAGGGCCTCGGCAAAGAAGTCGATCGTCTCACCGTCCATCAAGGTCGAATCAAAATCAAACACACATAATTTCATCTGCATTACTCCATTAGTTATATACGAAATTACGCATCTTTCGCTATAATCTCGAAATTATACCCAAAAACAGCGGCAGTCCCTCTATGTCTGTCACCCTTTTGGACACCAGCGCAGGATACCTTTTTTGTTTGAACAGTTTATTGAGAAGCTACAACACTCTACCTATATCACATTAGAGACGACACCCCCGCACTCTGCGCGTTTCAAGCCTGTCATCGACACCATCGAATCCCTTGGTCTCGACAGGCTCGTCGACGGTTTCAGTACGACCGACAACCCCCTTGCCAAACTCAAGTACAATGCCCTCTTCGCATCACAGCTTCTGCAGAACCGTTTTAACAAACCGGTACTCGCTACGATGAGCATGCGTGACCGTAACCGTATCGCCCTGCAGTCAGATCTTTTAGGAGCGAACGAGGCAGATGTCCGAGCCTTTTTGGCATTGACGGGTGACCCGGCAAAGATCTCTGACCAGAAAGAGGCCAAAGGGGTCTTCGAGGGTGACTCCACCCTGCTGCTCGACATCATCTCCTCGCTCAATTCCGGGACAGATATGATGGGCAAGGCCTTCAAGGAGGCACCGGCACCGATCTACCCCTTTGCCGTGGTCAACTCACATGCCAAGAACCCCAACTCCCTTCAGAAGAAGATGCTCAAGAAGATCGATCATGGTGCGCTCGGTATCATCACACAGCCTGTCTATGACATCGACAACGCAAAGCTCCTTGTCGAACTGATGGCAGCGGCCAACGCACTGAGCGAAAAAGAGACCGACTCAACACTGATACTGGGCATATTCCCTATCACGAAGTTACGGACCGCACAGTTCCTTGATGCACATGTCCCGGGTATCCATGTCCCACCGTACTGGATCGAAGCACTTGAAGCTGCCGCCGATGTCTCAAGTGACGAGGAGTACCGTGTCGGCTTCGAGCTCAGCAAGAAGCTCTTTGACGAGATCAAGGCCTTTCACCCCAAGATACATCTCATGACCGCAAACCAGTTTCAGATCGCAAAAGAGATCCTCTCTTAGCCTCAGGTCATAAAAAGCGCGCTTAATATAAGATTTTTCTATTTCTTGTTATAGTAAGTAATCTTTACATCAAACCAAGGCTTTCTATGACCCACTACGCTCTCCTACTCTCTCTCTTAGTGGCCTTCACTTTTACCGCATGTAATCCTGCCCCCAATCCGCCTCTCTCACCTGAGCTCGAACGATATGCCCAGGTCAAAGAGAACTGCGAGAGCCTCCGCACAACCCCCGGTCTGCTGGTCCCCGACCGACTGGACAAGGAGTGCCACAGCTTCCTGCTGCGCCTTGAGAAGTCTAACCAGCTCGATGACAAGGTCGCCCACTTCAATGACGGAAAAAAGACAGACAAGGCATCTCCTGAACTCATCATGCTCAAGACCGATGCCCATCGCCAGCACCGCAAATGTGAAGTAGAGTATGAGAAGCTCAAAGATGTCCTTAACAAAAGCTCTTTGGAAGCGATACGACATGACAGCCTCTCTGACGTCGAACTGACGCTCAAGTTCCCTGAGACCGAGTTCACCAAAGCCCACTATGAGTACTACAAGAAGCAGTCTGCCGAATATCAGAAGAAGCCAAAGTATCTCGCTTTTGAGAAAGAGTATATCAAAGAGTTGACGGCTAAAGGGCTGCGTTACCTCAGCCAAGGGGACAAGAAACGTGCACTGAAGCTCTTTAGACAAGCTGCTTCGCTCGGAAGCGGTGAGGCGGCTTACCTTATCGGTATCATATACGAGGCGAGACATGTGGACAAAGCGATCATATGGCACACTAAAGCTCTGGAACGTGGTGTCACAAGTGCACGTCTCAATCTTGCGCGTCTCTACCTCAGAGAACATAAGCCCAAAGAGGCGCAGAAGTTCTATCTTCAAGCCGCTGAAGATGGAGATGCCTATGCCCAATACCTCCTCTATACGCAATATGCCAAGAGTGACAACCCAAAAGCCAATGCGCAGGCGATGGTATGGCTGAAGCGCTCTGCTGAGAACGCCTTTCCTCCGGCAGAATATGCCTATGGACTCCAGCTGCTCAAACAGAAGAGACAAGACGAAGCCAAGAGATGGCTTTTAAAGGCACGTGCTGACGGTATGAGAGATGCCAACAGTGTTCTCGGCGATATCGCCTATAAAGAGAAAGCCTATACGGAGGCCCTGGAATATCTCAAAGAGGCCGATACCGCTGCTGCCAAATATCAGCTGGCCAAGATGTATGAACTTGGCAAAGGTGTGCCGCTCAACTACTATCACGCCTATGTCCTCTATAAAGAGGCTGCCAAACTCGGCCTCAAGAGAGCCAAAAGAGATCTCAAACGTCTCTCCAGACTTGCGACCGAAAAAGAGAAAGCCCACTACAGCGCTGCTCAGCGAAAAGAGCGTCAGATGCTCAAACAGCTTAAACGCAGACAGGGTGCAGACCCTACCCTGAAGAACCTTCGTGAGAGAGAGAGACTCATCCATATCCAGGGCATCGTCTCTCTTCCGCTCCCCTCAGCACAGGGATTTGTCGTCCAAGACAGTGAGGGCAGGCAGTTCTATATCATCGACACCGACCACCGTGCGAAAGTCAGACCCTACCAATATGTGGACTTGACCGCAAAGAGTACGGCCAAAGCCGTCACGATAACAGGAGAAGATGGTCTGCCTACAGAGATCTATCAACTCTATTTTCAACAACATTGTCACTAAAGCGAGGAAATATGCCCTATAAACGACTACTGACCCTATCTGTCACCCTGCTTCTTACAGGATGTCTCGGTACGCCAAAGCCGACAGAACATGCCAAACTCTCTGCCTACAAAAGTATAGAGAGCGGATGTCAGGAGAACCCACCAAAGACACTTCAAACGGAATGTAGCGTATTTTCCGCCTCGCTGCAAAAAGAGCAGCTGCTTCTAGATGAGATGCAGGCCATACGTGAAGATGCACATGAAGAGCCTGCCTATATCGCCCTTGCAGACCAAGAGGCTGAAGTGATGCAGAGGCTTCAGAGAGACAGAGCCGCACTTGCAAAAGCCTGTCAGACCCAGATGCCCGCTATCGTAAAGAACGATGACATCAACAGCGCCACTTTCTGTCTTCTCTTTGATGAGAACCGTATCACCTTGGACGAGTACCTCTATCTTAAGAGGTATGCACCCCGCTTTGATGAGAACAGACAGTATCTCGCTTTTGAACAGCAGTACGCAGAGCAAAAGCTCAAAGAGGGGCTTAAAGCGATGAACAAAGGGGACAAGAGATCTGCCCTCAAGGCATTCAAGAGTGCCTACGATGCCCACAGTGCAGAAGCAGCCTACCTTGTCGGTATCATCTACGAAGAGAAACAGATCAAAAAAGCGATCAGCTGGCATAAAAAAGCAGTAGCTGCAGGTGTCAAGCGCTCCAAGGTCAACCTGGCACGTCTCTACCTTCGCATCAAACTTCCTAACAAAGCCTATGAGTGGTATCTCAGTGCTGCTAAAGACGGTGACGCCCTCGCACAGTACCGTCTCTTTAAGATGGATGCCAAGTCAAAAAGCAAAAAGAGACAAGAAGAGGCCCGTCTCTGGCTTGAACGTTCAGCCCAGAACAACTACCCTCAGGCCCAGTACATCTATGGTCTGCAGCTCTTAAAACAGAAGAAGAGAGAAGCTGCCCAAAAATGGCTAGAAAGAGCCCATCAAAACGGTATCAGAGAGAGCGGTTTCTTCCTAGGCAAGCTCTACTTTGAACAAGAGTCCTATAAAAAAGCCTATCCGCATCTTCTTCAGGCCACGGACAAAGGCGAGGCCAACTATCTTCTTGCCCGGATGTACGAGTCAGGGCTCGGTGTCAAGAAGAACAGTGTCCTCGCATACAGACACTACAAAAAAGCGCATGAACAGGCCCATGACAACCATGTCAAAGATATGAGACGTCTACAGAAGCGACTCACTAAAAAAGAGCGTATCGCAGCAAAATATGTTGGCAAGAAAGAGGCCAAGCGACTGGTAGAGATCGCGAGACGCTGTGGTCCTCTCGCAGACGAAAAGAACATCAGACGTACCAACAAGACCATACATATCGTGGGGGTCGCGGTCAAACCGGTCCAAAATGCCAATGGGGTCATCGTTTATGGTGAACATGAGAAAGTATATTATATAATCGCTCCTGAACTGGCACGATCACTCAGCGACTACCAGTATGTCGACCTTAAGGCTAAAGCGACAGGCAAAGCTATCGTGATCAGCAGTGATACCGGTGCACTTCAACCGGTCTATCAGTTCTACAACTCAAGACAATGTTCTACCAAAGGAAAATAATGCGTCTATATCTTATGGCATTTGCGACCCTGCTCTTTCTGGCAGGATGCGGTACTTCACCAGATGCCCCACTGGCTCCAAAACTCAGTAAATATGCGACCGCACAGCAACAATGTAATGACTTCCTAAGCGGAAAGAGCGAACTCACTACCACCATAGAGAACGAGTGTGATGCATTCCTTGAACGTCTGGAGAAAGCGAACAAGACCGCTGCCGAGCTCAAGAGCGGTAAACTCAAGCGTGGTGAATATGATCAGAAGAAGATCACTTATGCCCGTGAACGCAACAAGATCAAACTCGCCTATGACAAGCTCTCACGATCGATCAAAGATGCCACCCTTCAGGCGATCAAAGAAGATAATGTCGAACATTTTGCAAAAGGTATCGCATTTCCCGGCAACACCTTTATCGCACCCTACTATGAGTATGCCAAGAGCAAAGCACCCCGTTTTGACGACAACAAGAAGTACATCTCATATAAGAGAGAGACTCGCAAGAAGCTCATCGCCAAAGCCGAACGCCTCCTGAAACAGGGCAAGAAGAAAAAAGCACTTAAACTCTTTGTCAAAGCGGCAGAGATGGGAAGCCCACAGGCAGCACGTTCAGCTGCACTCATCTACGAAGAGAGTGATAGTGACAAGGCGATGCAGTGGCATCAAAAAGCGGTCGATGGCGGTGTCAAAGCCTCCTATCTCAACCTCGGTCGTCTCTATGAGGCCAAAGGCAACAAGAAAAATGCACTCTCATGGTACATTAAAGCAGCAGAAGAGGGTAATACGAAAGCCCAACTCCAGCTCTATAACTTCTACGTCAACAGCGATCATGACAAAGCCGTCTCATGGCTCTCAAAAGCAGCAAAAGGCGGTAATGCACAGGCCCAGTACACCTATGCACTTCTTCTGATGAAAGAGGGTGACACCGATAAAGCCATCGACCTCTTGCACCAGGCATCACAGCAGAACCTCACCCTCGCTTCTGACTACCTTGGTAAATACTACTACGACCTAAAACTCTACGAACGTGCCATCAAACAGCTTCGCCAGTCCAAAAGTGCCAACGCCTTCTACCTTCAGGGTAAGATGTTCGAGGAGGGTGCCGGCAGAGACAAGGACTATGCCCAGGCCTACACCTTCTACGCACGCGCTGCAGCATTGGGTAAGAAAGAGGCCAAATCCGACATGCGACGCGTCAACAACCTTCTTGACAGTGAGCAGCAGCGTATCGCTCAGGAGCAGGAGAAGGCACGTAAAGAGAAGATGGCCAAGATGGTCAAACAGTGTGGCCTGATCCCGACTCCAGAGAATGTCACCCTGAAGAACAAGAGGTTCCATAT
>Ga0256843_1002979_pt1 | contig 12030 bp, 7 predicted proteins | sample AlvinellametaG_FD_191572 | JGI IMG/M metagenome (GOLD analysis project Ga0256843, IMG submission 191572) | Pompeii worm associated microbial communities from hydrothermal vent at the East Pacific Rise, Pacific Ocean - Alvinella | ecosystem: Host-associated > Annelida > Integument > Unclassified ... | reverse complement strand
ATTAGGAAAGAAGGTAATATTTGATTCTCATGAAGATGTTCCAAAGCAAATAACTGCAAAACATTATTTAAATAATATAACTAAAAAAATTTTATCTTTTTTATATTCAAAATTTGAAATATATTCGTTAAAAAAATTTGATTATGTAGTGTCAGCTACTCCTATTATACGAGATAAATTTAGAAATTATGGAATTAATAGTATAGATATAAATAATTTTCCTATTTTAGATGATTTTATAAATCTTATACCAAATTATAATTCAAAAACTATTTGTTATATAGGTACATTATATGAAACAAGAGGTATTAAAGAGATCGTTCAAGCTGTTGAAGATTTAGATGTAAAATTAATTATAGCTGGAAAATTTTATGATAAAAAATATGAAAATGAGGTAATGAATTTAAAAGGATGGGAAAAAGTAGATTTTAGAGGTTTTGTAGATAAAGAAGAAATTAAAAATATTTTAAAAGAATCAATTATAGGATGTGTAACTTTATATCCAACACCTAGTTATATTGAGGCATATCCTGTGAAAATGTTTGAATATATGAGTGCTGGACTTGCTGTAATATCTTCAAATTTTCCATTATATGAAAAATTTGTTTTAGGTAGTAAATGTGGAGTATGTGTAAATCCTCTTGATGTAATTGAAATAAGAAAAGCTATACAAAATTTAATGAAAGATTTAGAAAAAGTTAAAGAAATGGGAATAAATGGTAAAAAAGCTATAAAAGAAAAATATAATTGGGATATGGAAGAAAAAAAATTGTTTGATATATATAAAAAGGTTTTAAATGGTTGAAATATCTGTAATAATCCCAATATTAAATGAAGAAAAATATATAGCTAAATGTTTAGATTCTATAATAGAGAGTGATTTTGATAAAAATAATATGGAAGTGTTACTCGTTGATGGTGGAAGTAAAGATAAAACTATAGATATTATCAAAGAATATCAACAAAAATATCCATTTTTTAAACTTTTACATAATCCTAAAAAAATAGTTCCAGTTGCTATGAATTTAGGTATAAAAGAAGCAAAAGGAGAATATATTATTAGACTTGATGCTCATTCAAGTTATCCAAAAGATTATTTTTCTACACTTATAAAATATCATAAAGAGTTAAATGCAGATAATGTAGGTGCAGTAGTTATTACAGAAGTAAAAAATAAAAACAATACTTCAAATGCTATTAAAAATGTATTAAGTGATAAGTTAGGGGTAGGTGGTAGTGATTTTAGAAATGGAGTTGATGAAATAAAAGAGGTAGATACTGTGCCTTTTGGATGTTATAAAAAAGAAGTTTTTGATAAAATTGGATATTATGATGAAAGATTAGTAAGAAATCAAGATATAGAGCTGAATAAAAGATTAAAAAAAGCTGGTGGAAAAATTTATTTAATTCCAGATATTAATTGTACATATTATGCAAGAGAAAGTTTCAAAGATTTAGCAAAGAATAATTTTAATAATGGTAAATGGAATATCCTTACAGCTTATTTTACAAAAACATTTTCTTCACTTTCTTTAAGACATTTTATTCCAATGTTATTTGTTTTAAGTTTAATAATATTTGGAATTTTATCTTTTGTAAATAAAATATTTTTATATATTTTTTTAGTGATTTTGACTCCTTATTTAAGTATAATTTCAATTAGAAGTTTTCAAATAAAAAAAGGCACTACATTTATACATCAATTTTTAGCATTTATAATACTTCATTTTAGTTATGGACTTGGAAGTATTGCTGGTATATTTGAGGTGATAAGGAGAAAAATTGAAAGAAAATAAATTAACATTGGGGTATGTGTTTTTAGCATATATTTTTGTATTTGCTTTTCATTTATATTGGGTATATTGGGCACATAATATATCAGAATTTTATTGGCATGGGCAACTTATGATAAATAATGTAGATGGATATTATTTTGGTAGTGGTGCACAAAGAATATTAGATGGACTACATTTGGATAATCCTAGATTAGATGGTATATGGCATTATGGATTAGCTGTAGTGACTGCATATGCTTCTAAATTTTTTCATATAAGTATAGATAGTGTAATGTTATATATGTCTGCAATTATAAGTTCTTTAGTGGTGATTCCAATTGTTTTGATTGGTAAATTATATAAAAATATTGATTGGGGTTTTTTAGCAGCATTAATAGGTGGAATTGGATGGAGTTATTATAATAGAACATTAGCAGGTTATTATGATACTGATATGTTTAGTGCAAGTTTACCTATGTTTATATTATATTTTCTTTTAAAAGCAATAAAAGATAAAAGTATTTTATATACATTAATAGCTGGAATTACTGTAATATTATATCCTTGGCTTTATGATCAAGGATTATCTATTGTATATGGTATGGGAATTATGGCTTTTATTTATATGGTTGTATTTCATTTCAAAGATGAATTTACATATAAATTTATTATTGTATTTGCTGTTTCATTATTAACAATAGATCCTATTATTAGAATAGCTTTATTGGCTGTATTATATTTTTTATTTAAAAATAAAGAATTTAATTTAAAAGATTTACAAATAGTATCTATTATTAGTGTATTAGTGTTTTTTTATACAGGAAATGTATTTGGAATTATTCTTAATAAAGTGTTTTCTTATTCTACTTCTACTACTTCTTATGATACATTAAAATTTTTAAATGTAAATAGAACAGTTAGTGAAGCAAGTCATATTCCATGGAATATCGTATTTGATAGAATTATGGGAAGTAGTTTAGGATTAGTTATTGCAGTTTTTGGATATATTTTATTAGTTAAAAAATATAAAGAATTTATAATAGCACTTCCTTTATGGGGAATTGGGTTTTTTGCATTTGTAGGTGGACTTAGATTTACAGTTTATGCTGTACCTATTGCTGCTATTAGTGGAATTTATTTCTTTATTTGGATTATTAACAAACTTAAAAAAGATAATATTAAACAAAAAGTATTAATTTTAGTTGGAGGTACACTTTTTTTAATTGCACCAAATATTACACATATTGTAGGGTGTTGTGAAAAAAGTGAATTATTAAGTTCTATTAAAAAAATATATCCATTATCAAGTTATCCATATCTTACACCAACTACATTTAAAAAATCAGAAGTTAAAGTATTAGATGAATTGAGAAAAAAATCAAATGATAAAGATTATGTTATTACATGGTGGGATTATGGTTATCCTATTTGGTATTATGCAGATGTAAATACATTGATTGATGGTGGAAAACATAATGAAGACAATTATATAGTATCAAAAATTTTAACAACACAGAACCCTTATTTAGCAGCTAATTTATCAAAATTAGCTATTAAAACATATGTAGATACAAAAAAAACAGTAGCAACACAACTATTTTTAAAAGACAAAAAAGCAATCGATGTAGATAACTTTTTAGATAAAGTAGGTTCAAAAGAATATAAATCACCAACATTAAATAGAGATGTATTTGTGATGTTTCCATATAGAATGTTCAATATTTTACCTACTGTTCAAGCTTTTAGTAATAGAAATATAAATACTGGAGCGGTATATAAAAATCACTTTTTTTATAAAGGAAGAGTTGCTAAAAGAGGTAAATATTTATTTGTAAAAAATATTCCTATTGATTTATCAAAAGCAATTATTAAATTAGGTCGTAATAATGTACCTATAAAAGAATTCGATTTTGTAGCATATGATAGAAAAGGTAAATTAGAAGTAAAACAACAAAGAGTTAGAGAAAATGGATTAAATGTAATTATTTTAAAAAGTTATGGAGAAGCAATAATAGTAGATGATTTTTATTATAATTCAAGTTTTATCCAAATGTTTGTATTTGAGCATTATAATCATCAACTATTTGAACCAGTGGTTTTAAATCCTTTAATGAAAGTATATAAAGTAAAATGAATAAATTTGATTCTATAATTAAAAGAATATTTGACTTTATTCTTTCTTTTATTGGGCTTTTATTTGTATGGCCTATTATTATAGTAGCTTGGATTATTGCTAGTATAGAAACTAAATCAAATGGAATGTTTATCCAAAAAAGAGTAGGAAAAGATGGGAAACTTTTTGATGTATATAAAATAAAAACAATGAAACAAATTCCAAATATTGACACTACAATTACTACTAAAAATGATATGAGGATTACAAAAAGTGGGGCTTTTTTTAGAAAATATAAAATAGATGAATTGCCCCAACTTTTTAATGTTTTATTAGGTGATATGTCTTTTGTAGGACCAAGACCAGATGTACCAGGATATGCTGATAAATTAGAAGGTGATGATAGAATAGTTTTAAGTATAAGACCAGGTATCACAGGTCCTGCTACTATAAAATATAAAAATGAAGAAGAAATTTTAGCTAATGTAGATAATCCGATCAAATATAATGATGAAGTTATTTGGCCAGATAAAGTAAAGATAAATAAAGAATATATTAAAAACTGGTCATTAAAAAAAGATATTGAATATATTATTAAAACTATAAAAGGATAAGTAATGATTTTTTTATCACCTCCCCATATGAGTGGAAATGAACAAAAATATATAGATGAGGTTTTTAAAAGTAATTATATTGCACCTATTGGAGAATTTATAAATAGATTTGAAGATAGTATAAAAGAATATACTAAAACTCCAAATGCTTTAGCTTTAATCAATGCTACAAGTGCTATTCATTTAGCTCTTAGAATTCTTGGAATTAAGCAAGGTGATAAAGTAGCTGTATCAACTTTTACTTTTATTGGCTCTATTTCTCCTGTACTATATCAAAATGCTGAGCCTATTTTTATAGATTCAGATGAGAGTTGGAATATGTCACCTGAATTATTAAAACAAGCAATAAAAGAAAATGATATAAAAGCTGTGATAGTAACTCATCTTTATGGTCAAATGGCAAAGATTGAAGAGATAGCTGAAATTTGCAAAGAAAATAATATTTATTTAATAGAAGATAGTGCTGAAAGTTTAGGGGCAAGTTATAAAGGTAAGCAATCAGGAACTTTTGGAGATTTTGGAGTATATAGCTTTAATGGAAATAAAATTCTTACTACTAGTGGTGGTGGAATGCTTGTGAGTGAAAATAAAGAATGGATAGATGAAGCTAAATTTTTATCAACTCAAGCAAAAGAGCCTTATGCTTGGTATGAACATGAAACTTATGGATATAATTATAGAATGAGTAATGTTTTAGCAGCTATTGGTGTAGCTCAAATGGAAGTTTTAAAAGATAGAGTAGAGAAAAGAAGAGAAATATTTGAATGGTATAACGAGTTTTTAGATGAAGAATTTATGCCAGAGATAGAGCAAAGTTATGGAAATAGATGGCTTACAACTTTAACTTTTAAAAATAAAGATCCATTTAAAATTATGGAAGCTTTAAAAGAAAAAGAGATTGAAAGTCGTCCATTATGGAAACCTATGCATCTTCAGCCATTATTTAAAAATGCGAAAAGTTATGTAGATGGATTTAGTGAGAATTTATTTAAAAAAGGAATATGTCTTCCAAGTGGAACAACTCTTACAAAAGAAGATGTGAAAATGATATGTGAGGTTATAAATGAGAATTAAACCTACAAAATTTAATAGAATATTGTTTTTTTTATTTTCAGATATTATATTATCTATTTTTACAATATTTTTATCTTATTTATTAAGATTTCAATTTGAAATATCAAATCAATTTTATAGTTACATATTTGGTGCTGTTATAATTGTAATACCAATAAAAATATTTTTTTTAGCAATATTTAAACAATATTCTATTACTTGGAGATTTTATTCATTAATTGATGCTAAAAATTTATTAAAAGCACATTTACTTACATATATTTTATTTTTTATTATAGTAAGTTATATGAATAATAATGTAACTATTCCAAGAAGTATTCCTATTATAGATTTTTTTCTTTCGTTTGTGATGCTTGGTAGTTTGAGATTTTTTAAAAGAATATTATTAGAAAATGATTTTTCCAAAGATAAAAAAGTTATTTTTATTGGAGCTAATACAAAAACTCAAAATTTAATTAAAAGAGCTTTAAATGGTGAATTAGATTATTATCCAATAGCTATATATGATGAAGTAGATAGTGAAAGTTATATATCAAATGTAAAAGTATTTAATATAGATAAATTAGAAAATATTGATGTAGATACAGCAATAATTACAAAGCAACTTCCTCCAAAAGAGTTAGATAATTTAGTAAATAAACTTACACATTTAGGAATAAAAGATATAAAAATATCTACAGATTTTGAAAATAAATTAAAAAATATTTCTATTGAAGATTTATTAGCAAGAAAACCAAAAGATATAGATACAACAGCTATTAAAGAGTTTATAAAAGATAAAATAGTTTTAGTTACTGGTGCTGGTGGTAGTATAGGAAGTGAAATAGTTAGACAATGTAAAAAATTTGATGCAAAACAAATAATAATGGTAGATAAATGTGAATATAACCTTTATCAAATTGCAAATGAAGTTGATGGTATAAAAGTTTTAACTTCTGTAAACTCTCCATTATTTGAAGAAACTTTTAAAAAATATAAACCAGATATTGTGATCCATGCAGCAGCCTATAAACATGTTCCTTTATGTGAAGAAAATAGATTTAGCTGTATGTATAATAATGTTTTTGGTAGTATAAGAGTTATAGATTTAGCTATTAAATATAAAATAAAAAAACTTGTTAATATTTCTACTGATAAAGCAGTTCGTCCTACAAATATTATGGGAGCTACAAAAAGAATAGTTGAACTTTATGCTAAAAATGTACCAAGTCAAAATACAGAAATAGTATCTGTTAGATTTGGTAATGTACTTGGAAGCAGTGGTAGTGTAGTTCCATTTTTTAAAAAATGTATAGAAGAAAACAAAGATTTACCAGTAACTCATCCAGAAATTACTAGGTATTTTATGCTTATTCCTGAAGCCTGTAGTTTAGTACTTCAAGCAGCATCTATTGCTAAAGGTGGAGAACTTTTTATTTTAGATATGGGTGAACCTGTAAAGATTAAAGATTTAGCACAGAAAATGATAGATTTAAGTGGTAAAGATTTACAAATCAAATATGTTGGTCTTAGACCAGGAGAAAAATTATATGAAGAGCTATTAATAAGTGAAAATGATTTAAATACAACATATGATTCTATTTTAATAGTAAATGAAGAAAAAATAGATTTTGAAACATTTAAAAATAAATTATTAAAATTAAAACATGATATAAGTGTATTAAAAGAGTTAGTACCAGAATTTAAAGGAAAAATATGAAAATACTTTTTGTATGTTTAGGAAACATTTGCAGAAGTCCTTTAGCAGAAGGGATAGCTAGGAGTTTAAGTGATAAGCATATTTTTGATAGTGCAGGGACTGGACATTGGCATATAGGAGAAGCTCCTTGCGAAAAATCACAACTTATAGCAAAAAGAAAAGGTATCGATATTAGTAATTTAAAAGCTAGACAAATATCTAAAGATGATATAGGTAAATGGGATAAGGTAATAGCTATGGATTCTAAAAATTTATTAGATTTAAAGGCAATGGGTTTTAAAAATACTCAAATGTTATTAGATATAGATGTTCCTGATCCTTATTTTTTTGATGGTAATGAAGGTATGGATGAAATTTATGAAATGATAAAAAGAGGAGTAGAAAGGCATCTTTAATGGTACCAACAGAGGGACTTGAACCCTCACGGCCGAAGCCAACGGATTTTGAATCCGTCGTGTCTACCAATTCCACCATGTTGGCAAAATATTCACCAAAAAAAGGTGAATATTATTTATTTACAGCTTCTTTAAATTGTTTACCAACTTTAAATTTAACACTTTTACTTTCAGGTACATCTACAATTTTATCAGTTCCTGGGATTTTTGCTTTTCTTCCAGCTCTTGTTGTTAATTCAAAGCTTCCAAATCCTATAAAAGAAACTTTATCATTGCTAGCAACAGCTTCTTTAATAGTTTCCATTGTTTCTCTAATTACTGCATCAACATCATTTTTACTAAGACCCGTTCTTTTTGCTACTTCCGCTAATAATTCAGCTTTTTTCATTGTATCTCCTTATTTATGGTTATTAGTAGTATTTTATCTTTTTTTTTTATTAAAAACAATAGTTTTTTTAAAAAAAGTCGATTATTTTATTAAATTATATGAATGGCATAAAAATTGCTTATCAAATAAAAATGCAAAAGGATTTGATATGAGAGTTACTACAAATACATTATATTCTAATTTTTTATATGATCAACAAACAACTTTAAGTGATTTAAATGATGTAAATAATCAATTGTCTAGTGGAATGAAAATAGATAAAATATATGATAATCCAACTGTGTTTACAGATACAATTAGATTAGATGAAGAAAGTAATTCTTTAAAACAAGTTTTAAATACATCAAAAACAGCTCAAACTTTTGCAAATAATACAGATACTACTATGAATGATATGACTCAAACTCTTGAATCTTTTAAAACAAAACTATTACAAGCAGCTAATGCAGATAATAGTGATACAAACTATGAAGCTTTAGCAAATGAACTTCAAGGTTTAAGAGAGCATTTGAAAAATTTAGCAAACACTTCTATTGATGGAAAATTTATATTTTCAGGAACAGCTTTTAATACAAAGCCTATAAGTGAAAATGGAGATTATAATGGAAATGATAAAAAAATAACAGCAAAACTAGGAAGTGGAGTAAATGTTCCTTATAATATAGATGGTGCTAGTTTATTTGAAGGGATAGATAGAGATTATAAGAAACATATATCTACAAATATAAAACATTTTGATGCAATGAAAGAAAATCCAAAGTTTGTAGTATTAAAAGATGGAAAATATTATATAGATAAAAATATTACTGCAAATGGACAATCTCCTGCAAGTGATGATAATCCAGTTCAAGTATCTTTAACTACAGATTCAGAAATAAGAATGCTTACAGGTGTGAGTGATAAATATAATGCAGCTGATGATTCTTATGAAGATGGAAATAGTTATTTTTATATACAAGGAAGAAAACCTAATGGAGAAACATTTAGTGATAAAATTAAACTAACAAATTCATCAAAAGTTAGTGATTTACTTGATAGAATAGGTCAATCATTTGGAAATACAGCCTTAAATAAAGCTGTAGATGTAAGTATGAATCAATTTGGTCAAATTGAAGTAAAAGATAGTACAACGGGTAAAATGGTTACAGATTTTAGTTTAGTAGCTAGTGATAAAGATGAAGCAAGTATAGATGATTTAGTAAAAAATGGAGATTATGTAGTTAATTTTACTAAAAGTCAATTTGCTGGTATTAGAGATATAGCTGAACCTACAGCTCAAAATAAAAATTTTGATAATAGATTATTTACATTAAATACAGAATTTAGAAGAATAGATAATAATGAAATATCAAAACCTACAGATACTGTTTATAATGTAATAGGAGATAGTAATACTGATAATCTAGATCATATTAAATTTACAGGTAAAGATACTAATGGAAATGCGGTAGATATAAATTTAAATATAGATTCAAATACAACAATGCAAGATATTATTGATACTATTAAAGGTAATTTTGGAGATGTTGATGTTAGTTTAGATCATGGAAAAATTAATATTTTTGATAAAAGTGTAGAAGATAAAAATGGTGAATCTAAATTATCATTTAAGATGGATGCTGAAGATAATAATGATAATTCTTTGAGTCTATTTAGAAGAATGGATGGGCTAACTACAGATAAAACTTTTTTTAGTACAAATGGAAGTCTAAATATTTCAAATGTAGCACAAGTAGATAAAAGCACTCAAACTTATGCTACAGAAGATACTAGAATGATAGATGTAAGTGGGAAAGATGATATAGATGGTAAAAGTTTTGAGGTAAAGTATACAGATAAAAATGGAAATAGAAAGACAGCAATTATTACTTTAAGAGATACACCAGATGCAAATGGACATTTATCTACATTTACAGTAGATGGAAATACATATGATATTTATGATGACAAAGGAAATAAAACGCCTATTCATGATAAAACTACAACTATACAAGAGCTTGACCCTCAAACTTGTGAATTATGTAATATAACAAACACAACAAAAGGGATAACTTATAAACAATTTGATGATGTAATAGGTATGCTTGTAAGTGATAATATTCCTGCAAGTGATAGTTATGCTGATTATAAAACAGCAAGTAAAAATTCAAAACAAGATGTAAATGTAGGTTTAAAAGATGGAAAATTATATGTAGATGATAAAAACAATGCCGTAACTCCTATAAAATTAGCAATTAATGATGCTGATACAGATAGTTATGATGGAAGTTCACCAGTTTTTACTTTTAACTCAAATAATGCTGTAACAATAGATGAGCCAAAAGTTGATATATTTCATCAATTAGATGAAATTATTCAGAGTGTAAGAGAGGGAAGAGTAAGAATGGATGGTGATAAAGATAATCCAAGAGATATAGGAATTCAAGGTGGAATTGAGTTGATTGATCATTTACAAGATCATGTTATTAAAAAACACACAGAAATAGGGGCTATTTCTAAATCATTACAAAATACACAAGATAGAACTAATATTTTAATAGTTCATACAGAAACTTTAAAAAGTGATGTAATTGATGTAGATATGGCTGCGGCAAGTTTAGAACTTAATAAATTAACATTAAATTATCAAGCAATGCTTTCAACTATATCAAAAGTAAATGGGCTTTCATTAGTTAATTATATGAAATAAGTTTGGTATAATTTCATAAAAAAGGATTAAAAATAAGAAATACTTTTTATTTATTGGGATTTGTTTTTTTAGTGTATTTGTTGATAGCTACAGTTATTCCAAATCATTCATTTGTAGGAAAATATGGAGAATTTTTAGGGAAAAGTAATTTTATATTATTTGGATATTTAAGTTATCTTATACCTGTATATATTGGTTTATTAGAATATTCTTTTTATAAAAATTTAGATAAAAAAATATTTGAGAAATTGTTTGCTATTTTTATAATAGGTGTAGATTTATTAATAATTCAATCTATGATATTTAATGTAGGTGTTTTTGGAAATTTATTTGTAGATGCTTTAAAACCTTTAATTGGTGTAATTGGACTTAGTTTATTAGTTTTAGCTGTATTTATATTAGCTATGTTTATTATGGGTGTAAAATTTAATCTTAAATTATCAAAATCTAAAAAAATTGAAAAACAAGAAGTTAAAAAATCCTCACCATCTTCTCAAGTAAATCAATTAAGTGATGATTCTAAAGATAAAGTAGATGAATTGCCTCTAAAGCAAGATGAGAATCAATCAGATAATGTAGAAGAATATATAAAAAATCAATTAGAAGAAATTCATACTATAGAAGAAGATGAAAATATAGATGAAGCACAAGAGATAAAAAATATAGAAGAAAAAGAAGAAATTTTAGAAGATGAACAGTTAGAATCAAATTTAAAAGATGTTGTAGAAGAAAATCTAAAAAAAGTAAATGAAGAAACTCCACCAAAAGAGGAATCTAAATCAAAAGCTGTAATAGTAAATGAACTAGATGAAAATAAAGAATTATTAAAAACATTAGAAAAAGGTAAAATAGAAAAACCTAAAAATTTCAAATTACCTTCATTAGATTTTTTAGCTACACCTCCATCAGTTCATAAAGAAGTTAATGAAGCTGAGATTGATAAAAAAGTACATCTTTTATTAGATAAACTTAGAAATTTTAAAATAGATGGTGATGTAGTTAGAACTTATACAGGACCAGTGGTTACTACATTTGAATTTAAGCCATTAGCTCATATTAAAGTAAGTAAAATTTTAAATCTTGCAGATGATTTAGCAATGGCACTAAAAGCTTCAACTATTCGTATTCAAGCACCAGTACCAGGTAAAGATGTAGTAGGAATTGAGATACCAAATAATGAAATAGAAACTATTTATCTTAGAGAAATTCTTGAAAATGATCTATTTAAAAAATCAAAATCTCCTTTAGTTATAGCATTAGGTAAAGATATAGTAGGTAAACCT
>Ga0256843_1002978_pt1 | contig 12038 bp, 12 predicted proteins | sample AlvinellametaG_FD_191572 | JGI IMG/M metagenome (GOLD analysis project Ga0256843, IMG submission 191572) | Pompeii worm associated microbial communities from hydrothermal vent at the East Pacific Rise, Pacific Ocean - Alvinella | ecosystem: Host-associated > Annelida > Integument > Unclassified ... | reverse complement strand
ATTAGCCAAAAGGGCCATTACACCCTCTTCACTTCCAGCTTCATACTTCATAAATTGTGTTACTGTATTTTTCATCAAACTATCTTCAATAGGATGAGCATAAACAATACGAGCACCATTATGACGTGCAGCAGTAGTTAAGGCATAACGAACACCTGGATTATCTGTTGCAATACGACTCCCAATTACAACTACAGCATCAGCCTGTTTGATAGCTTCTAAAGTTGCACTTGCATGTAGTTTTCCACTTACAGATGAGTAAGCTTTCATAAATTCACCATAAAGTCTTGCATCTTCATTAAATAACTTAACTCCAAGTTTAGCTTTCATTTTTTGTAAAATAAGAGCCTCTTCATTGGTTATAATAGATGAAAAACGTATAGCTTTCGCATTTTGAACTGCTTCTACTGCCGCTGCAAATTCAGTTTCATCTTTTGATGATTGAACATCAAAATCAAAACCAAAACGTCCAGCTCCGCACAGTGATGCAAATTCAAAATTATTTTTTACTCTATAAATAGAATCATCACCATTTGTTGCACTATGACGTGTTTCATACTCCAATGAACATCCCGCAGAACAGTGTGCACATGTAGATGGAATACGAGAAAGTTCCCAAGCATTTGCACTATATTTAAAATCACTACTTACAAGTGCACCAACAGGACAAACTGCTATACACTCACCACAAAAAGTACAATCTAGTTTTTCAGAATCTTTAGGAATAATTGTTGAAGAGTATCCACCAAATTTCACTTCAATGGCATCATCACCAATTACTTCATTACAAACATGCACACACTTTTCACACATAATACAAAGAGCTGGATCATAATTTATAAGACCCCAGTCTTTTACTGTTCTTAATTGATCTTTAGCAGAAAAATCTTGCTGTGCTACACCAAATTCTAGTGTCATATTTTGTAAATCACACTCACCTGACTTATCACAAACACCACACTCTAAAGGGTGATTTACATCATAAAGTTTCATAATATTTTGACGTTCACGCTCTAACTCATTTGAATTTGTTTTTACAACAATTCCCTCAGTAGGTGGTGTATTACATGAAAGTATATAACCATCAACACCTTCTACCTCTACAGAACAGATACGACAAGATGCACACGCTGATGTTTTTGAGATATAACACATAGTTGGAATATAGATGTCATGTTTACGTGCCGCTTGAAGAATAGTCTCACCCTTTTTAGCTGTTACACTCTTGCCATCTATTGTAAAGTTAACTGTTTTACTCATCATCAACCCCTATGCCTGAACCATCGCGATGTAGTAACAACGCATACATCGTTCTGCTTCACTTAAAGCTTCTTCTTGTGTAAAACCAAGATTAACTTCTTTGTTATTATCTTTACGATCATCAACTTCTAGAACAGAAGAGTGCTCACGCGGAAGACCAGGTAACCATCCAGTTATCTTCTCTTTCTTATCATATACTCTTAGTTTTGATAAATGATCTTCCATTATCTCTTCATCTGTCAGTGTAATTTCACCCGTTTGAACATATCGAGCCATTACAGAAGATGCACGTTTTGCTTGACCAACTGCATTTACAATCGTCATCGGACCATATTCACAGTCACCTGAAGCAAAAATACCCTTGCGTGAAGTCATATAATCTTTACCATTTGTCTTAATAGTAGCCCAAGAGGTCATCTCAATGTCCCACTCTTCAGGTAGTAAATCTAAATCTGCAGATTGAGAAACTGCAGGAACCAAATAGTCTGCTTCAATCGTATATGATGCATCTTCAATTTTCACAAGTTGTGCACGTCCACCATTTGGATCAGGAACAAGCTCAAACTTATCAATAAGAAGTTCAGTTAAAACATCATTTTCATCTGTTGTAATTTTATTTACAGCTGAGTGAAAAAGGAACTCTACACCCTCTTCTACAGCTTCATGATACTCTTCATAAGTTGTATTACGGATAATTGTCTTCTCATCACGACGATAGATCATATATACTTTTTTAGCATTGGCACGAATCGCACAACGGACAACATCCATTGAGGTAAATCCACCACCAACACAAACAACTGTTTTCCCAGTCAAATCTACAAAATCAGTAGTCAGAAGATTCTTCTCTTGTTCCTCTTTTGATATTGTATAACCATATTTTTCATACAAGTTAACTTTATCAAGAAAATCAATCGCTCCCCAATACCCTTTAATCTCTTCACGCTCATTTTCACAACGAACTTTCTTTGAAATACGAGTACCAACTGCAACCATAGTTGCATCATACTCATTTTCAAATTTTCTCATATCATCAGCATTCACGCGACGATTTGTTATGAAATTAACACCCATATCGCGAACACACTCTATATCTTGGTTATATTTATCAATGGGCATACGATACTCCGGTACACCAACTGCCACTTCACCACCAAGGACAGGAAGATCTTCAAAAACATCTACCTCTACACCTTCTGCTGCAAGATAGTATGCTGTAGTTAAACCTGCAGGTCCGGCACCGATTACAGCTACTTTTTTACCAATAGGTGCTTTTTTCTCCATAGGATGGAAAAAATCATACTCATGATCAGTCTCCCAATCTGCACCAAGACGTTTAAGAGACATGATAGAGATAGGTTCATCAAGGTTTGTTCTACGACAAGCATCTTCACATGGATGCGGACAAACACGCCCACACACATGCGCTAATGGCATAGTTTGCCGTGTAGCTAAAAGAGAGTCATCAAAACGTAAATCTCTTACACCTTCAATATAAGCTGGAATATCAACATGAGATGGACAAGCATCTGTACAAGGTGCTGTTATCTTTGCAATATATCCAATACTATCTTTATAATGTTTTGACTCTTTTTTTTCATTGATACACTCTAAAAATGTATCTTCAAAGTGGCTCATTAAATCTAAAATAGGATTTGGTACTGTTTTACCAATCTCACATTTAGAAGTAACTTGCATACTTTTCCCAATCTCTTTTAAGTGATCCAAATCAGCAATTTCACCCTCACCACGAGCAATTTTATCAAGGACATCATATAAAATACGACCTCCCCAACGCCCAGGAGCACAACGTCCACATGCTTCACTATACTCTTGGTACTGTGCTGCATACTCCATTGCAAGACGAATAACATCGACATCTTCATGAAAGAGTGCAACACCATCCCAGCCAATAAAGGCTTTAGAATCGCGATGATCATCATACTGTGCCGGTAGGTTATAAGCTGATTCTTCCCACTCATCTTCAGGTTTACCTATATTATTTATAGATTCACCCTTCCAAGTAGAAAAATAGACTTTACTCACATTCAATCCCTATTTTTTAACTACGATAGTCCAGTCGACTTCGTTAAATTTTAGTGAGTTATATAACTCATACCCACACTCTTTTACTAGATCCGCAGAACGCTGAATCGGTGTAAAATCACCTATTTCAAAAAGAAAAATCAAAGTCTCCGTAGGCTTATGTTTCTCTTCTAAAATCTCTTTCATACGAGGTTCAAAGTCGTTTCCAAGTTTTCTTAAATCATATCTTTTCATTATCTATCAACCTCACCAAATACGATATTTGTAGTACCAATAATAGATACAACATCCGGAATATAGTGACCAGGTAATAGGTCAGTTAAAATTCCTGTATGCCAGAATGACGGCGCACGAAGTTTCAGTCTGTATGGATATGGACCACCATCAGAGTAGATATAAAAACCTAACTCCCCTTTTGGTGATTCAGTAGCAACATAAACTTCACCAACTGGTGGTCTCATACCTTGCGTTACAAGTACAAAGTGCTGCATTAAAGAGTAGTTTTGTGTCATAATATCTAGTTTTGGTGCTGAAACATATTTTGGTGCATGAGCCATAAGCTCTGTTTGACCATCTTTTTCACACTTCTCATACATCTCAATACATTGGTAAAGAATCTTCGCAGACTCTCTCATCTCTTCCATATATACACGATAACGCGCAAAGTTATCACCTTTGTCAGAGTAAGGAACATTAAACTCTACTTCATCATAAAGCTCATACGGCTCCTCTTTACGAATATCCCATGCAACACCACTCGCTCTTAGCATTGGACCTGTACAAGCCCATGAAAGTGCCATCTCAGTAGAAATTGTACCAACCTCTTCCATTCTCATTAGCCAAATACGATTGCTATCTAGTAGATCTTCATAATCTTTAATGTTTTGTGGAAGTTTGTTTAAGAAAACTCTCAATTGATGTAAAAAAGAGTCTTGAATATCTAAAGGAACACCACCGATACGGATCGCAGCATGCGTAAGACGTGCACCACAATATCCTTCAATAATATCCATAAGATATTCTCTCTCACGGAAAGCATAAAGGAAAACTGTCATCGCACCAATATCGAGCGCTGTTGTCGCTAACCAGAAAAGGTGAGACATCAGTCTGTTTATCTCTAAAAGCATCATACGAATAACTTTTGCACGACGTGGAACTTCTAAACCAACAAGCTTTTCAACTGCAAGTGCAAAACCATAATTATTTGAAGATGAAGCAATATAATCCATACGGTCTGTAGTAGGCATAAACTCATTATAGATCATATTTTCAGCCATCTTCTCCATACCACGGTGAAGGTATCCAACATCTGGATGCGCTTTAACAATTTGCTCTTGTTGAAGGTGAAGCATAAGTCTTAACTGTCCGTGAGCAGAAGGGTGCTGTGGACCGAAGTTAAGAATTAACTCATTATCATCTCTGTCAAATGTAATATTTTCAAAAAACGGTGTTAATCTGTTTTTTACTTGTGCCATATTTTTACCACCCTATCTTTGAGGATCATCAACAATTACTGATGATTCTTTGTCATATTTTTTAATTAAGAAAACGCCACCTTCTTCTTGATACGATTCAACATGTTTCTCTTCATCACCAGTAATCTCTGTTCCTTTAGGAACTTCAAAACCAAGGCGAGCAAAACGTTCAGAGTCATATCTGTCAACTCTTGCTGTATCACGAAGTTCAGGCCCAATAATGTCACGTGCCTCTTTTCCATAAATCTTATCAACTTCATACCAAGCTGCAAACTCATCACCTTGTAGTGGATACGTTTTTAGAAGAGGATGCCCCTGCCAATCATATGGCATTAAGATACGTTTCATAAATGGATGTCCATTTGCTTCAATACCGAACATATCATACATTTCACGCTCAGCCCAATCAGCACTTCTAAAAAGTTTCTCTACAGAATCTACTGCTTGACCATTTTCAATGAAGTATTTTACACGAATACGTTTACGCTTCGTCATAGAGAGCATTTGGTAGAAAATTTCAAATTGATTACTTTTAGCTAACCAGTCAATAGCACTCATCTCTGAGAGCTGTGTATATTCTAATTCATCTCTCATAAGTTCTAAAACACCATATATATCATGAGCATTAATATAGATTACCATCTGCTCGACTTGAATATATGCTTCTTTTACATCAAATTTTGCTTGAATTGCTTCTAAATCAGCAGCAAACACTTCATCTGATGCCACATCCTGTTTTGGAACTTGTGGAGCAACATAGTATCTATCTGTATAGTAGGCTTTTGCCTGTACATTGTCTTTAGGCTTATATGTTCTCATCTACATCAACCTTTTTGCTTTTTGTGCATTTCCAGCTTTGTTTGCACGAATTTTTTTCTGTAGTAACATTACTCCATACTGCAGTGTCTCAGGTCTTGGTGCACATCCAGGAAGATATAAATCAACTGGAATAATTCTATCTACACCCTGTACAGTTGCATATGTATTAAACATTCCCCCTGTATTTGCACATGAACCCATCGAGATAACCCAACGAGGTTCTGTCATCTGATCATACAAACGTTTAATAAATTCAGAGTGTTTCTTTGTTAAAGTTCCTGCAACTATCATCACATCTGATTGACGAGGAGATGCTCTAAAGATTGTACCAAAACGGTCAAAGTCATATCTTGAAGCACCTGCTGCCATCATCTCAATACCACAACAAGCAAGACCATAAGTCATAGCCCAAAGTGAATTTGAACGACCCCAGTTAACAATCTTGTCAATAGATGTAAGTGCGACCGGAAGCCCACCATCTTGTGTGTAATTTACTTTATGTTGTGCCATTCTAGCGCTCCTTTTTTCCATGCATATACGAAACCGATTGCTAATAATACGATAAACATTATCATCTCAACAAATCCAAACCAACCTAAAACTTTGAAGTCAACTGCCCACGGAAACATAAAAACAATTTCAACATCAAAGAGTAAAAAAAGTAGTGCAAACAGATAAAACTGTGGTGACACTCTATTTGGTTGCTTCGTTACTTCCGGTCCACATTCGTAAACAGAAAGTTTAATTTTTTCACTATCTTTTGCAGCTAATGCCCGGCTTGCTAATCTTGCAGCAATCGTTGTAGCTGTAAATGCACCGAATGTTATTACAAATAGTACAAACACCCCAAAATACGGATTTGAAGTCACTAAATGATCCATATAACCTACCTTTAAAATTAAGTGAACCCTTTTAATAGAAAGAGAACTCTTTTTAATATTTGTCTTCTAACGATTATAAACAAACTACGTTATATAATTTGCATACTTTTACATTTAGAAAAAACAGTTACTGCACTATATCAAAAAGAGTATTAAAAAAAGTTTTATGAGAGTGAATAATTAGTGAGTGTCACAAATCGCAACACAGCATAGAATATAAGAGAAAGGCTCTCTCCACTTATCTATTTTGGAGAAAAGAGGAAATAGCTTGAAATATCTCGACAGCTATCTCCTCGCGAGAGATTTTATCACAAAAAACTAATAACTTTGTACAGTTGTTTGTGCTTGGTTTTTATTTTGGTTTTTGTATTGATTTCCTTGACCAGTTGCATCGCCTGATGTTCCTGACTTAGAACCTTTATACTGATGTTTATATTGGTGTTTATACTGATTTTGTGACTGAGTTTGTGTTTGGTTCATCTGACCCATTCTTGAACCACCACCCATGCCGCCGCCCATGCCGCCGCCTCTAGCCATTGCAATAGATGCAACAAAGATAAATACCATCACTGCTATCTTTTTCATGATAACTCCTTTTAATTGTAATGATGTATTATTACATATGAATGTTAGCGATTTATTAGCAAAGTAAAATAAATTTACTTATTTAAAAATCCCATAGATTTTTCACTATCAAAATTAGCATCTTTTTCTCTTTGAATCTCATCAATGAAATCTTCTAATCTAAATAATGGTTCTTCTCTTACCGCTACTTTATAAGCGGTGTTTTTAACGATTAAATTTATTTGTCCACCTGTAAGAGAGTACTCAGCAAGTTTTTCTATTTCAAAATCATCTGCATAAGGTGCACTCTTTGGTAGCATCTTCTTCCAAAGTTCTAAACGCTGCTCTTTATTTGGTTTTTTAAACTCTATTTTATAGTTAAATCTGCGTGAAAAGGCTTTATCGATATTTTCAAGTAGATTTGTTGTTGCAATAAGCATCCCTTTAAAATTTTCAATCTGTTCTAAAAAGATATTTTGCATCTGATTATGCATCTGATCAGAACCGGTAATGTTACCAGAACTTCGTGCACCCAAAAACTGATCTGCTTCATTTAAGAGTAAAATCGGTTCTGTTTTTGTCTTTTGACTCAACTCATAAAAAGTATCAAAAATCTTACGAACATTCTTCTCACTCTCTCCTACATACATAGAGAGAATTTTAGAACAATCAAATGCTAAAACCTGACGTTTCAATGATTTTGCAAGTGAGTAGGCTGTCATCGTTTTTCCAGTTCCCGCAGCACCATAAAAGATAATACGAGCATCTATTCCACTTTTCTTATCTTTTATACCCCATTTTACAAGACGATTAACAACCTCTTTATCTACCTGTTTCATTAAGTTCTCTAAAGTCTCTTTGGTAGAAGCATTTAACACAACATCTTCAAGAGAAGTATCACTCTCTATCAACTCAAAAATATCTTGTTCGTCTATAAGAGCATTTAATTTTAAACGTGTCACTTTTTTTGTCTTTTGAGGGTGAATAATACTCTGAAGCACATCATCTACTATATAAAATGAACGTGAAATTCCACCAAAAGGATTTAACATCTCTTCATAATCAATAATACCACTACTTAAAAGATGTGATCCCTCTTCTAAAAGTGAACGATTTTTAATTCTTTCATACTCATCAATAGATATAAGATCAATCAATGCATTCATCTCACGCAAAGAGGCATCCGTTGCACTATACTCCTCACGCAATAGTGCTATAAAAATCACCTGTTCGTAGTTATTCATCTTCTTTTGTTTGAAAAATTTATCTAAAACAAGATTTTCAGATGTCTGTTCCACACGCTCTTCTATTCGCTTCTCTAGAAGTTTTAACTTATTTTGCAATCTATCAATTCCAAGAGAGTGTTCATGCACATTTTGACGAATTACACTCATTTTTTGATACAGTTCTATACGAAAAAACTGATCTTGCAGATACTCAAGATGATCTGCATATGGCTTTATATCTGGCAAGTCTAAATCAAGCGTTCCATCTTGTAAAAGTTTTAAAAAACTCGGAGTAAGCCCAACTGCCGTATTTAACAATTCAAGAGGAATCACCTCAGATATTTTTATAGGAGTAAAACTCTGTTGATGTAACCAACCTAATTCAAGTAGATTTTTTAATTCAGTGAGATGTTCTAGATGTTGATAATCTTCACTATCATACAGATCCTGTAGAAGAGTCAATACAAGAACATCATCTTGCCCTTGCATATACTTTTGTGCAATGTAACGAAGCATATTTGCTTCTGCTACATTTGTCTTTAGATGTAGAAAAATATCAGATTTTTCTACATCTTTTGTATTTAAAAAATTAACTAATGTTTTCAAATATTTCCTTAAAATTTATACCCTAATCCAGCAGAAATAATTAAAATATTCCCATCAGAAAATTCTCCAACAATTCCATTCTCATTTGCATCAGTTGCACTAATCGTTCTATCTTCATGCATAGAATAGAGTGCAGAAAGACCTATATCTAACTGTTTGTTGATTTTATAACGCCCACCTAAAGATACTGATGTACTATCTGTATCAGGAAGTTCAAAGCCTATAGTTTGACTTGGAACAGGACTCTCATCTATAACAAGACCAGCCATCAGTGTTAAGTCATTCAGATTTTGTGTTATCCCAAAACGAAATGTATTTGTATCTTTCCAATTTTTATCTTTTGAGACTCCAAATACGGCCTCAGCTGTTGGATCTGTATATTGAAAATCTAAACTATTATATGAAGACCAATATGTTTTTTCATAAACAAATTCAAATGTTGTTTTTGTTGGAAATGTATAAGCAACTGCAAGATTTACAGCTGCTGGTAATGGTACAGTAACACTTGCTGCATAGTTCCCATTAATACCATAAGTAGAGCTATACAAATCAGCATCACCTTTTAAAGTTAAGTTTACTTTTGAACGATATGTCGCACCAATCTCTAACTCTTTAAGAGGGTTATACTCCAAAGCTAAGTTAAAACCAACATCAACACTTGTTCCTGTCATATCTTGATAATAACTTCCTATCACAGGACTTACACCTACTGCTGTAACAACTCCTGAAGAACGAACAAAACGAATACCTGCTGCAAAAGCCATATTATCTGTAACTTTAAATGCTGCAGTTGGATTTACCTCTATTGTTTTTAGTGTAAACTCTTTAGCACTATAGCTAGCTATACTATCTTCCCATCTTTTTGAAAGTCCACCAGGTGAAACAATACTTAAACCAATTCTTGCTCCGTTATCACCTAATGCACCTGAAACATAATGTAAAGTAGGTACAAAGAAATCTTCATTTTCTGATTCAATATCATATGGACCTGTCCCATATACAGTTCCATTAAATTTTACTTTTTCTAGACCAATATATGTCAAATCTGCATCAACATGATTTTCATCAGACATAAAGACCATCTTTGCAGGGTTGTAATAGGCTGCATCAGCACTATTTTGATTATGTGCTACATTGGCTGCTCCAAGAGCTACTGCATTTGTCGAAGTCTCTGGAATTTTATACCCACCAGCCATTAAAACTGAACTAGCTATAAAAGAGATAAACGCTATTTTTTTCATTTTCATTCCCCAATTTCAAATTTCAAACAACAATACTACACTATTTATTCTCAAAAGAGTATAAAAGTTTAATCTCCTCAGCCCAAATTGTCTCATCTATTGTTTCCAAAATTAGGGGAATATCATCCATACGCTCATCATTCATAATAAATTTAAATGCATCAATTCCTATTTCACCTTTCCCTAAAGAGTGGTGTCTGTCCACATGACTTCCAAGTGGTGGCTTCGAATCATTGATGTGCATTCCCATAAGATATTGAAATCCTACAATTTTTTCAAACTCATCCCAAGTTTTATCATATGCCGCACGTGTTCGTATATCATACCCCGCTGTAAACATATGACATGTATCTATACAGACACCTATACGACTTTTATCTTCTACTTTATCTATAATATGTGCTAAATGCTCAAATCTCCAACCAAGGTTACTCCCCTGACCTGCAGTATTTTCAATAACAGCACTCACACCACTTGTCTTATCAAGTGCTATGTTGATAGATTCTGCTATGACATCAAGACACTTCTCTTCAATAGGAGCCATTACTTCAGGATTCTCTTTATCTTTTTTACTCACTTTAGCAAGATGACTTCCCGGGTGAAAATTTAATCTATCAAGCCCTAGTTGTGCACAACGCTCAAGCTCATCAATAAAAGCAGCACGAGACTTCTCCAACTTTTCAACTTCAGGATGTCCAAGATTGATAAGATAGGAGTCATGAGGAAGCACATGTTTTGGGAGTATGCCACTCTTTTCAAGATTTGTTTTAAATTTTTCTATTGTCTCACCATCAAGCGGTTTTGCAACCCATTGACGTTGATTTTTTGTAAAGAGAGCAAAGGCCTTTGCCCCTATCTCCATAGCATTGAGTGGAGCATTATAAACTCCACCGCTCGCACTTACATGTGCTCCGACAAATTTTTTACTCACTTCACATCCTTCACTTTAAATAGTATATGGTTTTTTCTATCTTTAAAATAGATCTCTTGTGGGCCTACTCTATACTTTATATCTACATCTTGCGTGAGAATATATTGTGTAAAACCAGAAGAGCTCTTTATGAGACCCTTGCCATCAAATATTTTATGCCCCAAAAGTATATTTTGCAGAAGATTTTTGGGATATACTGCATTGAGATATTCACTGTTAAATCCACTTTTAGACATACAACCTTCACCGCTCACGCAGATAAGATGATTTATATCTATCTTCTTAAATACATGCCCGGCAATAAAAAGTTCCAGTTCTAAAGCATCATTCGTATGCCGTAAGTAACCAATATCTGAAAATTTTATTTTTGGGGTTTTAATAGTAACAATTTTCGTTTCTGTCTGCTCATAATTTTTTATGCTGCAAGCACTCAAAAAAAGCAAACAAGAGACTAAAAGGTATCTCATTAATCTTTTGGTAAGTATTTACCACATTTTTTTGCTTCTGTTCCACCAAACTCTTGAATCTCGCGTGCAGTTCCATCTTTTGCTATAACCTGACGTTTACAATCATCTTTTGCTATACACTTCTCATTTAAACATCCAATATCTTCTGGTACTTGTGCCATTTTTCTCTTTCCTTTTTCGAAATAATAATTTTTCGCAATTATATCCACTTTATTTTATAGAAAAATAAAGAATATTTAAGATTTAATAGCTATAATTTCACTCTTTACATTCCGGATTAGCTCAGCGGTAGAGTAGGTGACTGTTAATCACTTGGTCACTGGTTCGAATCCAGTATCCGGAGCCACCTCTATTAAACTCCCAAAAATACAATTTTTAAATAGTTTGAAAATAGTCAAATATGCTATAATTGTAAAAAAGATGAGGAGTATGTTATGCAATCAGAATTTCAACCTATGTTGCTTTTAACTGTAAACAACTCCATAGGTAATAAAAAGAAGCATTTTACAATAGATAATTTGT
>Ga0256843_1002976_pt1 | contig 12040 bp, 11 predicted proteins | sample AlvinellametaG_FD_191572 | JGI IMG/M metagenome (GOLD analysis project Ga0256843, IMG submission 191572) | Pompeii worm associated microbial communities from hydrothermal vent at the East Pacific Rise, Pacific Ocean - Alvinella | ecosystem: Host-associated > Annelida > Integument > Unclassified ... | reverse complement strand
CTCCCATCCACGGTCAGTACGAGGACGGCACCGAGGTCTACGTCGAGTCCACCGATGACGGCCCGTTCGCGGCGCTGGCCTTCAAAATCATGACCGACCCCTTCGTCGGTCAGCTGACCTTTATCCGCGTCTACCGCGGCGTTCTGGATGCCGGAAGCTACGTCTACAACACCTCCAAGGGCAAGAAAGAGCGGATCGGCCGTCTGCTGAAGATGCACTCCAACAAGCGGGAGGAGATCAGCAACCTTTACGCCGGGGAGATCGGCGCCGTTGTCGGTCTGAAGTACACCCTGACCGGGGATACCCTGGCCGACGAGAAGGACAAGGTCATTCTGGAGAAGATGGAGTTCCCCGATCCCGTTATCTCCGTCGCCGTCGAGCCCAAGACCAAGGCGGACCAGGAGAAGATGGGAATCGCTCTGCAGAAGCTGGCCCAGGAGGATCCCTCCTTCCGCGTCACCACCGACGAAGAGTCCGGCCAGACCATCATCTCCGGTATGGGTGAGCTCCACCTGGAGATCCTGGTCGACCGGATGATGCGGGAGTTCAAGGTCGAGGCGGAAGTGGGGGCTCCCCAGGTCGCCTATCGCGAAACCATCAAGACTCCTGTCAATCAGGAGTACAAGTACGCCAAGCAGACCGGTGGTCGCGGACAGTACGGTCACGTCTTCCTCAAGATCGAGCCCCAGGAGCAGGGAGCCGGATACGAGTTCATCGACGAGATCAAGGGCGGGGTCATTCCCAAGGAGTACATCCCCGCGGTCGACAAGGGGATCCAGGAGGCGATGCAGCGCGGTATCCAGGCGGGCTATCCCGTTGAGGATGTCAAAGTCACCCTCTACGACGGAAGCTATCACGAAGTCGACTCCTCCGAGATGGCCTTCAAACTGGCCGGATCCATGGGCTTCCGGGAAGGAGCCAAGAAGGCCAACCCCATTATCCTCGAGCCCATCATGAAGGTTGAGGTCGAAGTCCCCGAGGACTATATGGGTGACGTCATCGGCGATATCTCCAAGCGCCGCGGACAGGTCAACGGCATGGGCGACCGCGCCGGCAACAAGATCGTCGACGCCTTCGTTCCCCTGGCGGAGATGTTCGGCTACTCCACCGACCTGCGCTCCATGACCCAGGGTCGTGCGACCTACGCGATGGAGTTCGATCACTACGAAGAAGTTCCCGCCAACGTCGCCAAAGAGATCATCGAGAAGCGCAACGGATAACCAAACGGCCGCAGGCCGTTTGGAATGAATAATTAAGAATGAATAATTTTGCTTTGTGTCACTTCGTGACGCTTTCTATTTTTTTGTAATAGGCTCTCTCCTTTGTCAGGACGCTTTCGTAGAGCGCGATTTCCGGCACTATCTCTCCCAGTATCTTCTCTTCGTAATCTTTTTTCAACTCTTTGAATCTTTTGTAGTTGCGGATCTTTTTGATGCGGCAGAGGGTGACGTGGGGTGTGAAGCGGGTGAGATCAAATCCTCTTTTGCGAAATTCCCTGGCGCGGTCGTAGAGGATCCTTTCGTGGCTCCGGGCGAAGAGGATTCTCGGAGGATGATCGAAAGTGCCGAGCCCCGTGAGGGGGTACGCCTCTTGAAGAGGGGGGAGGGCGCGCATCTTTTTGATGATAGGCTCCGGAGAGTTTTGCGTGCCCAAAAAGATCCAGGTAAGATGGAGATTCTCCTCTTCGACCCATTTCCCTTCGAGGATCGCGGAGAAGTCCGCCATCAATGCGGGATAATCGTCAACGCGAACCGGTGAAGCGATAAAGAGACGCATAATGGTATTGTGCCGGAAAAAAGATGAAACGACGGCGGAAAGGTGTCGCTTCACTTTTCGGGAGGGGGCCGCTACCACGAGATGACTCCCTGGACGTCGAGGGAGAGAACGCAGGGGATGAAGGCGCAGGGCGGGCGGGGAACGGGGTCGCTGGAATCGGTCGGAGCAGCTCGCCGGACGAAGGATCGGCTCATCGTCCGGGGGGATACCGCGCTTTGAAAATCCGGGATCCTCTTCTTCTGCTGTATAATCGTAACGGAATATCCGGGAAAAGCATTCCGGGACTCTGAAAGGGACGGGGGGAAGCGATGACGGGAGGAAGAAGCGGTCCGTGGATTTTCTTTTATGCTCTGACGCTGATGCTTCTGCTGCTGCTGGGGGGCTTGTTCTATCCGGCGGCCTCGGTACTTCGAAGCGTCGGAGCGAAGACGGGACAGGGGCCGTCGATTCTGCTCCCGCTCTCTTTCCTTCTGCTCTCTTTTCTTTTCGCTTTCATGAAGGCGCGGTATCTGGGGAAAAAGTCCCGATGGGTATCGGCGTACGGATGGTTGATGGGTGGCGGGGCCCTGGCGGTGGTTCTGCTCCTGGTCTATCTGAAACGGATGACAGGATATTGACGTATGTCGTGAGGCATCCGTCGCGGCGGCGACGTGCAAGGAGGTACGATGATGCGGTTTCTCAAAGCGGTAGTGGGAGGATGGCTTCTGTGGGGAAGCCTGGCGGTGGGATCTCTGGAGATCTATGAAGACGGGGTGACGTACCGGTATATCCCGGTGGATGACTATGTGGGGTTTGTCCGGGAATCGACGGCTTTGTGCGGCGGGCGGGAAGTGCCTTTGGTGACCCGGCAGAAGTGTCCCGAGGCAAAACGCCTCTGTAAAGAGGCCAAGGAGCTGGAGGCGGTGCGCGCAGAGCTGGAAACGCTGCACAGTTCTCTGTCGATGTTGGATCTCTGGGTTCGGAATGCCAAACCATCCGGACCGGATGCCGGCCAGTGGATTACCGCGGCGGAAAAGATGGGGAAGCAACAGGCTCAGTGGCAAATGCGTGAACGGCACACGGAAGCGGATCTGAAGAGCAGGGAGCGGCATTTCCGGCGGCAGGTAAGCGCCGACGTCCCCCGTTTTCTCTCCCGTCGTTGCAAGGAAGAGCTGGAACTTACTCTGCCGCCCGGAGTGATCGATGTGAATTTTCTCAATGTGGCGGAGCTCGATACGAAGACAATCCGGGTGACCCGTTTCGTCTCTCTGCGGAATCACAGCGGCGTCGATATCTCTTCCAAAGATGTCCGAATCTACGCCCACGGTTTTCACCGTACGCTGCGTCCGATCCGGTTCCGCCCCTGGGTGATCCGTCCTGTTCCCAGAGGGGAGCCTTCCAAACAGAGGAGCGGAGAGGACGTTTCCGACCGGAAGAGGGGCTTGGGGATGGAGCAGGCCCCCCGGTCATCTCCCAGTGTCACCCCGCGTCCTCTGGGCGATCGTGACTACTCTCTGGGGAAGATCGATCTCCCCTCGACGGGCGAAGAGCTCCGAATAAAACTCGATACCTATTCGGTACCGAGAAAGTGTGAAGAGCTGAGCTACCCCTGGAAAAGCGATGCCGTCTACGTCGCATGCCGTTTCACCCCGAAAAGAGCGGTGGAGGGCGATCGATGGATAGTGAAGAGGGGACGCAGATTGCTCAGTGAAAACGCCTACGGGGAGTATGTCGGCGGGGAGTATCTGCTGTTTGTGAATCGGGACGATTCGGTAAAAGTTCGTCGGAGTCGTCTGGTGGAGCGGGAACGCAGCCGTGTAGTTTCCGGGGGAAAGATCCGTAAAAAAGATGGATATCTTATCGATCTGGAGAACCGTTCGGATCAGGAAAAAGAGATCGTCGTCGTGGCGAGGATCCCCAGGGCTACCAGTGAAAAGATCGCGGTGAAGCTCTTGAAAGCGGATGGGGCCGATCGGGAGTCACTGGATGAGCAGGGACGTTTGCGATTGAAGGTGCATCTGCCTCCCCGGGGGAAGAAACGGATTCGGGTGCTGTTTGAAGTGACCTATCCCCGGGATCTGCAGGTCGTCTACTGAAGCGGCACCGTTTCCGAATGGAGGGTGCGGATGTCAAGGAAAGAGCCGCTTTCATGATTGCGGGCGCTGTCGCAGGCGTCGAGAAAGAGCCGTGCGGCGGCTTCGGGGCTGAGGATGGGCCCCTCTTTGATCCGCTGGATACTGGGATAGATAAGGGGGTCGGTCCGATCCAGAATTTTTCGGAGCATAGGGGTCATGATCACGCCTGGCGCGATGGCGCTGAAGTGGGTCCAGGGTTTTTCACGGGCGTAGACCTTGATCATCATGTTCAGAGCCGCCTTGGAGATGGCGTAGGGACCCCAGCCTTTGGAGCCGTTGACGGCGGCGCCGGAGCTGACGGCGACGATCTGTTTCGATCGGGCGTGGAGGTCGAGGGTGTCGATGAGCTGCTTGTTGGACCAGAGGTTCAGATCCATGATTTTGCGGGCGGCGTCGAGAGAGAACTCGCTCAGCTCCCGGATCTCCCCCAGGATGCCGGCGTTGAGAATGACCAGATCGTACTCGTGGTGGTCGATAAACTCCCGCAGGTTCTCTCTGAGCATTGTGATATCCGCCAGATCCAGGGGGTAGAAGTAGTAGCCCGCTCTGTTGGCAAAGAGGGGGTTGTCCCGGCGTCCGACGGCGTAGACCCGGTCGTCCCGTTCCAGACAGCTTCGGGCCAGCGCTTCGCCCAGTCCGCTGCTGATACCGGTGATAAAGATCTTTTTCATCTTTTCCTCCGTTGCTGTATAATGCCTATCTTACAAAAATCTATCTTCGAAGAGTCGGACAATGAAAAAAAAGAATATCATTCTGATCGGTTTTATGGGAGTGGGTAAAGGGACGACCGCCCGGGCCTTCGCCAAAAAGTATGGGGTTTTCAACATCGACACCGACGATCTGATTGAATCGAAAGAGAATCGGAGCGTCAGAAAGATCTTCAAGAAAGAGGGAGAGGCGGCGTTTCGGAAGATGGAGCAGGAGGTTGCCGACTGGATCGAGTGTTGTGTCGATGGGACACTGATCAGCTGCGGCGGAGGTTTCTATCAGGTAAAGAATTTGAAAAAACTGGGCACTGTTGTCCTCCTCGACGCCTCCTACGACTGGATCTACCACCGTCTGAGCACGGCGAAAAACGCCCAAAACAAACTGGCCAAGCGCCCCCTCTTCTCCGAGCCGAAAAAGGCGAAAAAACTCTATGCCGAACGGGCGAAAGCGTATGAAAAAGTGGCGGATGTCATTATAAATGTAGAGGGGAAAAGTATGGAAGAGCTTTTGAAAGAGATTAAAAAATCTACTTTAAAGAGCTAAGAGTTCTTTAAAGTAGATTTAATGAATTCTAGTGTAGAGTTTCAAAAATTAACAAAAAGGAAACGGCATGAGAAAGATTCTCTTTTCTGTAACAGCGATGTTCGCATTGGGAGCTATGGCAACGGCCGGCGGAGATATCGACCCGGTTCCCGCTGCACCTGTTGACAGTTGGAGCGGATGGTACGGAGGGGTCCAGGTCGGATACAACTCCGGAAAATCCTCCGTTGAGGCGATAGATTTGAATGCAAATTTCACCTTTTCTTACCTGAATCCTGATCCCAAAGGGTCCGAAGCGGGTCTTTATGCCGGATATAACTGGCTCTTCGGCAATGGAGTGCTTCTGGGACTGGAGGGAGGTATCAATGTCTCCGGAGCGAAAGATTCCGTCGTCAACAGCGGGGGAAACACCAATTTTGACTTCCAGTTGGAAGAGAGTGTGGAGACCTATCTGGGAACAAAGGTTGGTATGGTCCTGCGGGATACCTATATGCCCTATCTCATAGGGGGCGCTTCGTATGTGCAGTTGCGCGGTCGCTGGTACTATAAGCCGAATCCGGGCTCGACTCCCTGGGAGGCCTGGCAGCATGATTCCGTCTGGGGCTGGTTCGTCGGCGCGGGCGTAGAGGTTAAAGTCTCTGAGAGTATCCACCTGCGGGCTCAGTACCGGTATATCGACTACCGGGAAGCCGACTTTTATCAGTCCAGTGGAGGATATAGTTATGAGGAAAAGACGGATTATGAGGCGCATAAAATCGAATTGGGGCTGACCTACCGATTCTAATCCGACTCTTCCTCTTTACTGATTCTATCCGTTTTCCTAATGTATCGATGCTTCCGGAAGAGGAAGCATCGGTATCAGGACTGCCGCTTCTCCCACAGATCGATACCCTTGTGAAGAGCGGTGAGTATCCCGAAGACGATCATCGTACTGAAGATGCATTTGGGAGCCTGGTCGGCCATCGTGCCTCCGCTTTTGAAGATAACGACAATGAGGATAAACCAGATGCCGACCGCCGCCAGAGCGACCCCGCGTTTCAGCCACTGAATTTTCCGATTGTTTTGCAGATCTTTTTTGGGTTCCATCCGGCGATTTTAACCTAATTTGCTATAATTCCCCCAACTTTCCGGAAAGCGAGCGATGCAGGATTTCGAAACATTTTTGGCGGAAAACCTTCCCCAGGTTGCGACATTTCACCCGGAGTACAACGAAGCGCTCTCCGCGATGCTTCTGGCGGGCGGAAAGCGTTTTCGTCCCCGGCTGCTTCTGGGGATCGTCGAAGCCTACGAACCGCTGCTGCTGGATTCGGCGATGTATCCCGCTCTGGCGCTGGAGATTTTCCATACCTACTCCCTGATCCATGACGATCTGCCCGCAATGGACAATGCCGATCTGCGGCGGGGGCATCCGACACTCCATATCCGTTTTGACGAAGCGTTGGCTATTCTGGCCGGTGATGCCCTGAATACCGAAGCCTTCGCTATTCTGGCCCGCAGCCCCTTCCGGTCCGACGTCCGTATCGAGCTGGTGCGAATTCTGGCGGAAAACGGCGGCATCGGCGGCATGGTCCTGGGGCAGGCGATCGACCTGCATTTCGAGAAGAGTCCCTTGCGGCTGGATGAGGTCATTGATCTGCATCGCAACAAGACGGCCAAGCTCATTGCCGCCGCTTTGGAGATGGGGGCGGTGGTTGTCGGGCTGGAGCGGGAAGTCCGCCGGGCGCTCTACGACTTCGGGATCGAACTGGGGCTGCTCTTCCAGGTTCAGGACGATATTCTGGATGCGACACAGAGCGCCGAGGAGGCGGGCAAGCCCACGAGTCACGACGGCGACAAAAACAGTTTCGTCATCCTCTTGGGGCTGGAGGGGGCGTTGGCTTATGCCGACGGGCTTGCCGAGAGTCTGAGAGAGCGTTTCGATGCTTTTGATCCACCGATTCGTCAGGCGCTGGGGGGATTGATGGATCGTTACCTTTTCCGCCACAGAGCGGACTGACCCCTGAATTCGAAGAGAGCTCCCGCGGGACCTCCCTTCGAGTTCACGGAGATGAACCGATGCGATCCTCACGATGAAAACGAAAAAGGGAATAACGATGTCCAACGAAATGCGTAAAAAAATGGCGGATACGATCCGCTTCCTGGCGGCGGATATGATCCAGAAAGCCAAGAGCGGCCACCCCGGCGCGCCGATGGGATTGGCCGATATCGCCGTAGTGCTCAGTGAGCATCTGCGCCACAATCCCAAAAATCCCCAGTGGCTCAACCGGGACCGGCTGGTCTTCTCCGGCGGCCACGCCACGGGGCTGATCTACAGTCTGCTCTATCTCTGGGGTTACGATCTGAGCATGGAGGATCTGAAAAATTTCCGTCAGCTTGACTCCCGAACCCCCGGTCATCCCGAATACGGTCATACCGCGGGTGTGGAGATCACCACCGGTCCTCTGGGACAGGGGGTGGCCAACGCCGTGGGCTTCGCCATGGCGTCGGCCTATACCGCCGGCAAGGTCAACTCTCCCACCTGCAAGCTGATCGACCACAAGGTCTACTGCTTCTGCGGCGACGGCGACCTGGAAGAGGGGATCAGCTATGAAGCCTGCGCCCTGGCCGGGAAACAGAAGCTGGACAACCTGATCCTGATCTACGACAGCAACCATATCACCATCGAAGGGGATACCTCCATCGCCTGGGACGAGGATATCGAGAAGCGTTTCGAGGCGCAGGGGTGGAAGGTGCTCAAGATCAACGGTCACTGCTACGACGCCATCGACGAGGCGCTGAGCGAAGCGAAGCAGGCCGACCGCCCCGTCATCATCGTCGCCAATACCATCATCGGCAAGGGGGCCGTCGGCCTGGAGGGCAATCACGAAGTCCACGGCGCTCCTCTGGGCGAGGAGGTGATCAAGGTCTCGAAAGAGAAAGCCGGTTTCCCCGCCGACGAGAGCTTCTATGTTCCCGAGGATGTGCTGCTGCGTTTCCGCTGCGCCGTGGAGCAGGGGGAGCTTTATGAAAAAGAGTGGAAGCACCTCCTCAAGCAGGCTCCCTACGCCGAGCAGAACGAAGCCCTGGAGCGGTTGCTTCATCCCGACTTCGACGCCATCGCCTGGCCCGATTTCAGTGAAACGAAGGAGATGGCGACCCGGGACAGCAACGGGCAGATCCTCAACGCCATCTCCCGGGCTCTTCCCGGCTTCCTGGGGGGCAGCGGAGATCTGGCCCCTTCCAACAAGACCCATTTGAAGAATATGGGTGAATTCCCCCAGGGCAAAAATATGCATTTCGGAATCCGGGAGCACGCCATGGGCGCCATCACCAACGCTATGGCGCTTTACGGAACGATCATCCCCTTCAACGCCACCTTCTTCGTCTTCAGCGACTACCAGAAGCCTGCGGTTCGCATCGCGGCCCTTTCCGGGATCCGCAACTTCTTCGTCTGGACCCACGACAGCATCGGCGTTGGGGAGGACGGCCCCACCCATGAACCCATCGAGCATCTGACCCAGTTCCGGGCGTTGCCGGGCTTCTACGTCTGGCGCCCCGCCGACGCCACGGAGAATGTGGAGGCGTGGAAGGCGGCGCTGAAGCTCGACAAGCCCCAGGCCTTCGTCCTGAGTCGCCAGAAGCTCAAGACCCTCAAGCCCGAGCGGGATTTCGGAGAGGTGGCCAAAGGCGCCTACATCGTCAAAAAGCGGGAAAACGCCGTGCTGACCATCATGGCCAGCGGCAGCGAACTGATGCCGTGCCTTCAGGCGGGCTGCTTCCTGGAGCGGATGGGAATCAACGCCAACATCGTCTCCGTTCCCTGTTTTGACCTCTTCGAAGAGCAGGACGAGGCGTACAAAAAGGCGGTGATCGATCCGAATACCAAGGTTCTGGCCGTTGAGGCGGCTCGGGGGATCGAGTACTACAAGTATGCCGACGACGTGTTGGGGATGGAGAGCTTCGGCGCCTCCGCTCCCGCCGGCGAACTCTTCAAAAAGTATGGATTTACGATCAAAAACATCAAGGCCCGGGCCGCCGCCCTGGCGGGTGCGGAGAACACCCCCGTCGCCATCGAGGGGATGGGCGAATATTGACCTGTATTCCCGTCGCTATGACGGGGAGATTCCTACTATTTTCTTATATTCTTATCCATTCTTAAAATCTTCCAATAGTTTTTGTTGTTATACTTCCTTTACAGGATTCTCAGTTGTATCTGTGGAACCGAAAAGGAGGAGAAATGAAAAGGCTGGAAAGATCGTTGACCATGCTTGTGGGTATGGCGCTCTGTGTCGGTACGGTGACGGCGGCTACCTTCAAAAAGTACGAAGTCAAGAGCGGAAAGGTGACCTATCGGATCAGCGGAAGTTCCGATATCCGGGGGATGACCCAGACGCTTCGGGGAAAGAAGCGGCTGATCTTCGATCAGTACGGCTTTCGGGAGCTGACGGAAGAGGCGACTGTGATGACGACCGAGGTGATGGGGCAGAAGCAGGTCTCCAAAAGCCATCGGATCGAATTTCGCGACGGGACGAAAGTGACGGTCGCCGACTATGCCACTCGGAGCTGTATGACGATGGAGGCGCCCGGACTGGCGTTGATGGTCAAAGCGGCCAAAAACAATCTGACTCAGATGGGAGAGGAGTTTCTCAAAGGCCTCGGAGGCCGGAAGGTGGGCAGCAAGAGTATCGCCGGCTATCGCTGTGATGTCTGGGTGCTCAAGGGGATGAAGGAGTGCCTCTACAAAGGGGTGCCTCTGGAGGTCGAGACGAAGATGGGGCCGATCCTCCGCAAAGAGATCGCCGTCAAGGCGGAGTTTGACATTCCGGTCAGTGCATCGGACTATAAACTTCCCGACTTCCCCAAGCAGGAGCTGCCGCCTCAGGCCCAGGCGATGATGGAAGCGATGGCCGGGATGGGGGAAGCCGTGGCTCAGAGCGGCGGGGCCTCTTTGCCGGCAGGCGGGGGCGAAAGGGGTGCGTTCGAGACGCTCAAAGCCCAGAGCCTGCAGCAGCTGGGGCTGATGCGGGAGCTCAACGCCTGTCTGAAAAAAAGCGCCACGGCGAGGGAAGCCAACATCTGCGGACGCTCCTTCAGCCAAAAAGCCGGGACTCCCTTCGAACCTATTGAGCGTTGGAATGACGGGCTCAAAAGAGAGGCGACACAAAATCTCGAAGAGATTCTGCAGGTCGAATCCTGCATCAGGGCGGCCAAAACGATGGATGAATTTTCCCGGTGCAATGAGTAGGGAGACAGACTTAAAAGGTGAGGGAAGGCACAGGAGCGATATCCTGCCTGTTTAACTTCTCAACGCTCACTTCTCTTCAACATCCGTCCCCGGATTTCGTCTTCGTCCAGATGTTCTTTGTCGTACTTGATAACCATGACCCCTTCGGTTTCGTTGACATAGACGTCGTTGATGCCGGGATCTTTTTTGAGTTCGTTCAGTTTTTCCCGATCGAAATGTTCGGTATCAAGGTAGAGAGTTCCCCGCAGGCCGGGATTGCGCATGCCCCAGATCCAGATGGCCCAGAAGATACTGACGATCAGGACGGTAATGGCGACTCCTTCGACGCTCCAGCGGCTGAAGATCCATCCTGCCAGGGTGGCGCCCACGCCCATTCCGACATAGGCAAAAGTGTTGGCGACACCCAGTGCGGCGCCTTTCTGATGGGCTTTGGCGAATTTGCTCACGAAGCTCTGGAGCAGGGGTTCGAACATATTGAAGCCGATGAAGAAGAAGACGACACCGACGCCGAAGAGCCAGAGTTTCGTCGCAAAGCCCATGAGGAGGAACGCGACGGCGATGAAAGCGATGGAGATGAGGAAAACCTCCTTGCCTTTGTTGTACTTTTCACCGAAGACCGCCGAGGGCCCCATGGCGATAATCCCGAAAAAGACGGCGGGGAGGTAGACTTTCCAGAATTCGCCCAGGGGCAGGTGGAAGGTGTTTTTCAGCGCCAGGGGAATCAGGAAGAAGGCGACGGCCATCGTCGAACTGTGAAAGAGGAAGGTGATGTACATCCGGACCAGATCCTTGTCCCGGAAGACGTGACGGACCTTGGCCTCCTCTTCGGCGAAGCTGTGGGTGATCTTCGGCGGTTCGGGGACCACGGTGAAGAGCAGGATGATGGAAAGAATCGCCATACCGGCCGTCAGATAGAAGAGAAACGGAACCCCGCCCTTCATACCGCCCAGGATGGGTCCGATGACCATGGCGGCGGTGAAAGCCAGGGCGATGACCATCCCCATGACAGCCATGGCGTGGGCCCGCTCCTCCTCACGGACATGATCGCTGATCATGGCGATGATGACTGCGCCGATGGCTCCGGCGCCCTGGAGGAAACGTCCGGCCAGCAGCGTGTAGATATTGTCGGCCATTCCCGCCATGACGGAGCCGCCGGCGAAGATCAGCAGGCCGATGAGGATCGCCTTTTTACGGCCGATCTTGTCACTGAGGACACCGAAGGGGACCTGAAAGGCCGCCTGGGTCAGGGCGTAGCCGCCCACAGCCAGCCCCACCAGGGTGGCGGTGGCGCCGGGGAGGTCCTTGGCGTAGGCCGAGAGGACCGACATGACGACGAAGAGGCCCAGGAATCGCAGGCCGATGATCAGGCTCAGATGCCAGGTTTTACCGATGATCGCTTTCATGAGAGAGCATCCTTTGTGAATAAGATATAATCCCAAAATTATGCATGGGTCTTCGTGCCATTCGTACCGAGTATCGGCACATCCGACACACTCTACTGCATAATGTGGGATCATCGTGGCAGATTATGGATCATGATGGAAATATTCAATTAATAATGAATATTTTCGTCAAAATCAGACGGATTATAGTGAGAATTTCGTTTAATGAGGGTTAAAGAAGTATGAAACTGGTATTGGCAAGCGGGAACAAAGGAAAACTGCGGGAGTTCCGGGAA
>Ga0256843_1002974_pt1 | contig 12044 bp, 7 predicted proteins | sample AlvinellametaG_FD_191572 | JGI IMG/M metagenome (GOLD analysis project Ga0256843, IMG submission 191572) | Pompeii worm associated microbial communities from hydrothermal vent at the East Pacific Rise, Pacific Ocean - Alvinella | ecosystem: Host-associated > Annelida > Integument > Unclassified ... | reverse complement strand
AGTTGGTAGAGCAACTCCCTTTTAAGGAGTGGGCCCATGGTTCGAATCCATGAAAGGTCACCACTATAAAACAATGTTATGGTCGCTTAGCTCAGTTGGTAGAGCGCTACCCTTACAAGGTAGATGTCACAAGTTCGAGTCTTGTAGCGACCACCATTAACCATATGTTAAGGTCAATTATGACCCTTTCATCTAGTGGCCAAGGATGCTACGTTTTCATCGTAGTTACAAAGGTTCAAATCCTTTAGGGGTCGCCATTTTTAACATAAGGTCGCTTAGCTCAGTTGGTAGAGCGCTACCCTTACAAGGTAGATGTCACAAGTTCGAGTCTTGTAGCGACCACCATTTTGAATGACTAACTTTACTTTAAGTTAGAAATTGTAAAATACTTCTCAACCATTAAATTGGTCTTAGGTGCGGTGGTAGTTCAGTTGGTTAGAATACCTGCCTGTCACGCAGGGGGTCGCGAGTTCGAGTCTCGTCCACCGCGCCATATTTCCCATAAAGTTTTATAATTGTTTAAATTCTTATTTATTATTTTTTTATCTTCTCTACTTTATTCTCATCAACTACGAGAAAACTATCTTACACTTGACTATAATACAGAAACAAAAACAGTTCAGTTAGACTTAAAAATAGAAACAAGACTCTTTGAAATGAATCTTAATATTGATGATAATAAAAACCATATTTGCTCCTACAAAGAACTCTACCACCATAAAAATGAACTTTTACAATACATTCAAAATAGATTTCATCTTCTATATAAAAACCAACCATTACCCTTTAGAAAACCAAATATCTCTTTTTATCGCTACTATGATCAAACATATATGCTTATTCATGAAGTCTATAAAAATATTGATTTAAATTATCTTACACTAAACTATAATCTTTTTTTTAATTATGAAAGTAATCATAAGCTTTTAATTCATTTAGATGAATTAAGAGGAGATTATACAATTACAAAAGAGAATCCATCCTATAATTTTTCATCCTACCAAATGATGCAACTAGAGCGTTTAAGTATTTTTATTGTTGATGGATTTAAACATATTTTAGATGGTTTAGATCATTTACTTTTTATTCTTATGCTTCTAATTTCAACTAGAATTAAATACTTTTATCACTTAAAACAAAAAAATAAAATTCTCTCTCTTTTAAAACTTATTACTCTCTTTTCTATAGCACACTCTATTACACTTTTCATTTCAGCATCTAAACTCTATCAACCCAATGTTATGATAATAGAAAGTGGTATTGCATTAAGTATTTTTGTTGTGGCATTATTAAACTTTTTACAAAAATTTCAACATGTAAACTACTATATTGTTTTTGGTTTTGGCTTACTTCATGGTTTTGGTTTTGCTAATGTCTTACATATGATTGAAATTACAGATACTAAATCTTTTATTATCTCACTATTAGGTTTTAATCTAGGAGTTGAATTTGGACAACTACTTATTATTACAATAACTCTTCCCATACTTATTCTTCTCTTTAGAAATAAATTCTACCCTATACTTGTTAAATCTATCTCTCTTGCTGCAATGGGTATCTCTGCTTACTGGTTCTTTACACGTATAGGCTTATTTTAGCTCCCTAAAGTAATGTAATGCCGGCTTCTCTTTACCATGAGAATCCAAAATACCAAAAAATGGTTCAGCTTTATTAAAATAACCTTGATGCCCTGGATAATCAAAATAGTGAAAAATACCAAAATAAAATAATTTACCTTCTTGTTTCATTCTTGGTAAAACTTTTAAAAATTCTTTATAAACATCACTTTGTAATCTTTCTCCTTCATCTCCATATGTTGATATAGCCAAATATGCTAACATTATTGGCTTATGGTAAGTATGATATAAATATTTAGAGAAATAGAGGGATCTCTGTGCCACTTTTAAAATTTCATCTCGACTATTACGTGTTAAAGCTCTCATCTCTTGAAATGCAATAAAATCTGCTTCTAATGCTGCTTTTTCAATAGATGGATGAAAAATTTTCCATTCATTTGGCTCATTAATGCTACTATAATCCCCAAAATCTCCTACACAGGGTCCAACAAGTACATCTGGTACAGTATGTAAAATTTTAAAACTTTTTAAAAATATTTGATTCATCCCTTGCCACTGTTCAACACCAGCCATATTATATTCAGGATTTAAAACAACTATCTTCTTACCATCTATTTTCATTAAATAATACATAAACTTTCTTAATGTCTGAAAATACTCTGCTTGATGCTTTTGAATAAAAGCAACCGAAACTTCATCAGCAAACCAATAAAAAATAAAGACTGGAGTATAGCCTTTATCTACTATCTCCGACTGTACAATTTTGGCATCATACCAATCCTCACTCCAATCTCTAGTGATCCACATAGAAATGGCATTAACATTTTTAGCCTCTTTAGAAAGAGGTTCTGTAATATTTGTAAAGGTATGTTTGGTTTGATTTTTATCATGAAAACTATAGTGATGTTTATTTTTTATTACATCAAATCCTCCTACACCTACAAGAATAGAGGCGTAAGAGAAATACGTCCATAAGAAGAGTAAAAAAAAACTATGATTTTTTTGCATATTTTATAAATAAAATAATTTCAGACTTTGCTTTTAAAGAATTTACAATTAGAAGATATGTACCATCCTTTTGTTTTTTTAATGATGTTTTTAAACCTATAATTTCACTCTCTATAGATGTAATTTTTAATGCCGGATCAATAATAATTGAATAATGTAAATTATCGACCTCTTTTTCATTATCATTTATAATAGTTAAAATCATCTTTTGATCTGAAATAATTTGCTTTGTATGAAGATTTAATCTTTTTGATACACGATCATAAATCATTCTACCATTAAGAGGAGGACAATCTTTTTGTTTCTGAACATAAGACATAAATTTATCCAAAATCTTAATATTACTACCATATGTCATTAAATGTGTATGTGTACTTAAACTATATAACCCATCTAAATTCATTACAGTCTTCAACTCTTTTTTCATCTCAGATAAAATTTGATTAGCATTCCAATCTAAATTAATCAAATAACGATAATCATCAGTTGCATGTCTAGGAATAATTAAAAGTCCTTGTTTAAAATATGGATAAAGTCTATTTTCTGATGCACCAAGAAGATATTTATAGTTTGCTTCTTTTAATAAATCTAATAATTTATTATCAATCTCTTCTCTTGGTGCTCTAAATCCAATAACATCTTCTTTACTAAATTTATTTAAAACAATTTTAGAACCAATAGTTTCACGTCTATATACCTTAGTACTTTTTCCTATAATTTTCTTATGCATATAACTATGTGAACCAATATCAACTCTTTTATCTCTACCTACTTTATGCATTAATCCTTTATTATTTAAAGCTAAACTTGCTACACAAAACGCACTAACTGGGAAATTGTGTTTCTTTACAATACGATCAAACTGAGAAATATTACTATATTGATACTCTGTATCTTCTGATATAAATACACCTCGTTTTACATCAATATAAGGGTAGAGCTGAACAGAAATTTTTCTATCTAAAAATGTTAACATACCATGAAATAATTTTTTATAATTAGCTTCAGAATTTTCAGTAAAAACATAACTTGGAAAACTAAAATATACCCATTTCCCATTTCCCTTTGCTCCATGCCAAATTACTCCACTATCACTGTGTGCCAACTCTTTATTCTCATTTATTTGTACAGAATGCGTTTGTGTCCAATTTGTAAGATAGCTATCAGCTGGCTTATCTGTATGAAAAATAGGTAATGGATCATATAATGGCATAGAGATTGCATACCCTTCTGGTAAATATTTAGCAATAGGGGACAATAATTTAGTTGTTAAGAAAACACCTGATTTTTTATTAAAACGTACAGAATTTGAATTTAAATTTAAATTTAAATTTGCAATTGTTTTAACAAGATTTTCTTTTTGATATTCTAAAGAAGAAGAGAGGAAACCACTTGTAAAATTGAATAAAAGTTTTCCACCTTTTTCTACAAACTTCCTAATCTCTTTTATCTCAGAACTAGAAAGTGCCATCATATCAATAACCATAAGTATACTATCTTTAGGTATACTTTTAAGGCTTTTTGTTGTCACATCTGTAGAATTATAACCAAATTCTTCCAATAATTCTTCCAAATATTCTATACGCTTATGGTAATTTTCACTATCCATACCTCTTTGAATATATAAATTATCCAAAGTAGATGATTTTAACATATATACTTTCTTCGTTGTGGAAGAGAAAGAGAAAAAAGAATCCGAAAAATAGTTCTGTATCGCAAATAAACTTGTATATGCAAGAATAAAGACTAATACCAATAAACCTAAAAAGAATTTTAAACCATAATAGTCTTTTTCTTCTGTTTCAAGAGTATTATTCATTTGCATTCTCATCCTTTACAAAAAAAAGTAACTCTTTATTTTCCTCTTTAAGAACTTCTTCATAAGAAATACTTTCAACACCTTTCTTTTTCTCTCTTGCCTTATATAAAAAATAAGCAATAACTCCAAATACCATAGTTAATAGCGTAATCGCTAAAATCAACATTGATAAAAATGATAATAAATTCATCCTATACGTCCTTTTCTTTCAAGTTTACCCCAGCTCATTTTTATATTAAACCACTCTTCAATTGTAGCAAAAATTTTAGCAATATTAATTACTGTAATAAATGCTAAACGATAAATAATAGAATAAGCTGCTAATGATAATTTTTCACGGGTAATTAACAAACAATAAATTGCACCTGCGACATCCAAAACAGTAAACATGATCCACCAAAAGACCAAGAATTGACTTGCTCCAGATGTTACTGCTAAAGTAATCATAAATAAGTCACCCCATATCTGCATAAAAGGCCAAAATACTGATTCAAACAGCATATACCACATTACAAATGAGATAGAAGGGTTCTTGATAGGATGCCATAAAAAAGATTTATTTTTCTTAATAGCTTGTAGGATTCCTCTAGTCCATCGATAACGTTGCTTCAATAAATCAAGTAAATTTTCAGGTGCTTCAGTATGAGCAACAGCATCTGCCTCAAACTCTATCTTATATCCATGAGCAATAAGAGAAAGTGTCAAATCACAATCTTCTGCAAAGGTATCATGAGAATAATAGCCTACTTTTTTCATAGCATCCTTTCTAAACATACCTAAAGGACCAGGAATAATATTGACCAACTTAATATATGCTTGTGCATTTTTAACCATATTCAATCCTTGAATATACTCCAATGCTTGCAATTTTGTAATAAAAGTATCTGTATTTACAACACTAATACTCCCTGCTACAGCAGCTATCTGTGGGTCATGAAAATGTTTTACCAAAAGTTCAATTGCATTAGGATCTAGTTTTGAATCTGCATCAACAACACAAATTAAATTTCCTTTAGCTCTTTCAATACCATAATTTAATGCTTTAGACTTTCCCCCATTTACTTTAGACAGAACCTTTAAACTTCGATCTCCTTCATCAAATTCAAAATTTTTAGCAAGTTCATAAGTTCTATCTTTACTTCCATCATCAACCACCAAAACCTCAATAAAAGGATATGTTTGATGAATAACCCCACCTAAAGAAGGTACAATAACATCCTCTTCATTATATGCAGGAATAATAATTGTAACAATATCTGAAGGAGTAATATCTATGGTATCGTCTGCAGTACGTTTAATCATTTGTAAAATAGATAAAAACATAAGCAATAAATATCTTGTAATAATTAACATAGTAAAAATAAAAATTAAAACAATAGCAAAACGTAAAAAAGCACTTGTTGCTTCAATATAAATTTGTTGTAAATTCTCTACACTATAATATGTTAACCATAATCCACCAAACATAATAAGTAAAAAAATTACTTTCTGAAATAAACTTACCATTGATACTCCAATCCAAATGTACCAGTAATATAATCGTAAGATACATCACTATCAGCACGTACACTACTCTGATATTCTACACCTACATGATAAGAAAAATCTTTATCAAAATTTCCAGATATATTTACCCCATACTTATATGGTGTATTCTTCTCTTCAAAAGAGTAACCTAGACCCATATTAGCTTCAACATTGATTTTTTCTGAAAATAGATATTTTGTATTTAGACGTACTAATGTTGAATCTGAAAACTTTGGAGAATAGTAATATTCAGTTTGTTTTGTATGTGCTGTATACCAACCTTCTAAAGCGAAATCATATAAAAACTTATGCGTTTTATCTTCATGATGATAAAATCGCCAATCAAATTGTCCAGTAATTTCTAAATCACTATTTGAGTAGTGATTTACAGCTAAACTAGCCCATAGAGATGTTTTATCTCTAAACATAGCATAATCAGAAAATTCTAAATGTGTTACTTTAATCTTTTGCTCTATAACATCTGTTTTATATGTGGAAAATAATGCATTTTCATAAGAAATTTTTACTTGATAATTGTGTCTTTTATAACTATTTTGATATGTAATACTAGGAATAAATTCTGAAAATACTTTATTTTGATTGCCTCCTAAGCGTAGAGAAAAGTGCTTATAATAAAGTGATAAACCATATTGCCAACCATTAAAATTTACACCATCTCTTTCAGAGATATAATATTTACTTAAATCTAAAGAGAAATCAATCTTTTCATTTAAATGAAAATGATCTGTTCTTAAGCCCACAGAATAAAACTCACTATCATCATCATTAAAGTATATACTTGAGAGGGAAGAACTTTTTCTTAAGGGTTCATGTATTTTCACTAAAAAAGGTCCTTTTAGATAACTTTCTATTGACTCTATATTACCTGAGATACTATCAAAAATCTCTTTTGATTTTAAAAAGTTTTTCTTTAATCCTGGTAAAATAATATCTTTATATTTAATACCGATACTTAATACTTTTTTTTTTCTTTTAGCAAATCCTGAAGACAGATTAGTGCCCTTTTTAAAATATTTAATATCCTTTAGTGCTTGATTAATTAAAGGACGCAAAGAGATATATTGTTGATACTTAGTATCCTTAAAATATTCATTAACTATATGACACTCTCTATTATCTAAACTACATTCAATATCAAAAGTTTTATACCCTTTATATCTAACATTATTTGTTGTTACTACTTCATAAAATTTCATAGTATAACTATTTTTATTCTGATTCTTTTTAATAAGTACATCTTGAATATCTATATTTAAAGATGATGTCTTTTTAAAAAAATCTTTCTGCCTAAGAGTCCACTCTTCATTCTCTTGTAATGCTTTGCTATATTGATTACAATATTGTTTATAATCTAAAGATTTTAATGCTTTTTTCCAATTAAGCAAAAGTTTTTGAGCACCAGAAAACTCTTTTTTATGCTTATCTAAATAAAGATAACTCTCTCTTTTTAGTTTCTTTAAAATAACTTTTGCTTTATCTAATTTTTTACTCATCATTAAGTTATAAGCATAATGATATTCAATTTCCTCATTATTATACACTTTTTGCAATAAATAAAATTCACCTGAAGCTTTATCATAGAAGGCACTATATTCTAATGCATAGGCATAACGAAGTCTAACCTTACTATTTGTAGGATTTAAAGATAAATAGTTTTGATAATATAAAAGAGAAGAAGCATAATGCCCTTCATCATATAAAGTATCTGCTAATTCCAAATATTTTGCTTTCTCTTTTTTTAATACTTCTTTAATAGAAGATTTTTTAGGTTGATATATTGTAAAAAATTCTTTTTTTTCTTCTTCTAAACGATTTTTAAATACTAAAGCTTCTTGATTTTGAGGATATTTTTTTAAAAGATAAACTACTGTTTCCATAGATTCTTTAGAAAAACCATATTTGTAGTACTTTTTTGCTAAAGAGAGTAAGGCATCTACACTTCCTCTCTCTTTAGCATCAATTTCTAAATGATGAAATCCCAAATAATACTCTCTCTTTTCAATAAGAATTGATCCTAATCGTCTATGTAAGTCAAAATTATTTGGAAATTCAATCAAAGACTGCTTTAAGAGAGCAATTGCTTTTTCTGACTGATTATTTAAAAGATAAAATTCAACTAAACGTTTTTTACTTTCAAGAAAATCAATATGTAAACGTACTTTTTCTTCATAACGCTTAATGAGAGTAATATATTCTCCCTTTAACTCCATAAGTGCTTCTTCAACTTCTACATCATTTGGATCTTTTTGAATAAGCTGGCTAAAAATTTCTCTTGCTTTCTTTTTCTTATTATGCCATTTATAGACAAAAGCCAAAGCTTTTTTTGCACTATAAATTAATTTTTCATCCTTAACATGTTCAATAACATCATTTAAATAATGTTTAGATTTTTCAAACTGATCATTATCCCAAGAACTAATTTGCCCAATTAAAAATTTAATTGTATAATCAGAAGGAGTCTCAAGCTTTTCTAAAATTTCAATTGATTCTTTAATCTTTCCTGTCCAACTTAAATATTTAGCTTCTAAAACTAATGACTCTTTCGTTTCATATTTTTTATTATACTGATGAAGTACTTCTAATGACTTTTGTTGCAATCCTGAATGATAAAGTATACTACAATAAGCTGTTAAAGATTTAAGGTTTTTTTCTTTTTCATATTGAATCTTAGCAATTTCTAAACGTCTTTTCTCTTTTTTAGCTAACTTAATAAAAAGTTGATGAAGCTCATTACTCTCTGAATATTTTGATAAAAGTTCAAGATAAAATTCTTTCGCTTTATCAACATCATTAAGAAATAAATAACTCTCAATAATTTTAAGCCCATAATCTAAAGAAGGTTTTTTATTATATAGTCTTATGAATTTATCTAGAGCACAATTATATTGTTCTTTAGAAAAACAAATTTTAGCTTCAATTTGTAGTTTTTCAGATTTATATTTTGTATGAAGATGTGATAAAGAAAAAGAACTTAAACCATATTTAGATTCTAAAAAATATATGTTTGCTGCATATAAATGATTTTTTTCTGGTTGTATTAATTTTAGATTAATCAAAGATTCATAGAGTACAATATACTCATTATACTCTTTTTTTTGATACAAAGAATCTAAATACTCTGTTATTTCATCCATATTAGGTGGATATTTAAGATGTAATTTTAATAAAAGTTTTTTAAAATTAATTTGTGTTTCTACATTATCTTTAAGCTTCTTTGCCTCTAAGTTTTTACTATTTTTCTTTAAAATGTCATCAAGAAGTACTAATGCCTTAGTATTGTTATGATGTTTAAAAAAATAACTTGCTAATAATAATTTTTCTTGCTCAGCATTAGGATTATCTTTAATAATTGATTGAAGAAGTTTTGGATTAAAATCAATAGAAAATGCTGAAACAAAAAAGATAATAATTAGAAAGATTATCTTTAGCATACGCAACACTCCTCAACCATCTCTTTATTAAGTGGTGCACAGGTTGAAATTAATTCAAATTTATTGGATTGTTTTTCCAAAATAATATTAATATTCTCTGGCATAGTATTTATAGCAAGATAATAAATAGTATCATCACTAACATATATATAATCTAAACGTCTCATATTTGTTTGTAAATCTTTATAAAACTGACTTTTTTTAATCTTAAATATAGAGAAAAAGATTTTATTTTCTAAACAAAACTGTGCAAGACTATTAAACTCTTCTTTTTCTGTAATTACATTATCTTTTTGAGAAATTTTTTGTAAACTTTCTAAATAGAATGAATCTTTTAATGATTTTTGAAATGATAGTATAAATTTATCAAATAAATAGGTTTTAGGAAAGAGTTCATCACAACCATAATTATAGGCTTTTTGTATATCTTCTGTACGTACAAACTCTTCATCAGTAATAGCTAAAATAGGACTCTGAGGTATCTGCTGTTTAATAGATTGAATTGTTTCAAAGTTCTCTTCACTTCTTTTCATTAAAATAATAATCGCATCTGGTTTAATAAAAATTTGCTTTAAAATACTTTGAGATGAGTTTGCATATTTTAGATTAAATCCTTTTCTATCAAAGATATATTGAGAAATTTTAACCATCTCTTTTTGAAGAGCATCAAGATCTTTATCTAGCTCTATAATCAAAATATTCTTCTCTCTTTGATTTTTATTATTCACTTCATCATCACAATACTGTAATATAAAACCTGATTCAGCACAATGTAGTTCTAACGGATAGTACTCACGATGTGAAATAATATCTCTAATTCTTACCAATCTTTTATTATTTTCATTTTTAGTTAAACTAATAGAAATATCAGAAAACTCTTCAGCTACATTTTCTATATATTTATAATTTTGATTTTGATTATCTACAATAAAAATAATTTTTTTATTATGTTTTGTAGCAATTTTAATCAACTTTTTATAAAAATTTTCAATTTCACATCTATCTTGAAACTCAAAAAATTCAGCTAAGCGATAAAATAATATTAATTTTTCACTACTTTTGCTAATAATAGCTTCTAGTTCAGTTAAAAGAAACTCATAACCATAACTTCTTTTTAAATCTTTCCAATCATCATTTAAATAATAACGTGTTAAATACTCTTCAATATCTTCAAATTGTTGAAATTGTTTACGTAAGGAGGTTAATTTTTTATTAAAAAGATAAGACTCTTGTGCAGAAAAGAGTAATGCTTTTTCATTAAATAGTAATCTAATTAGAAAAAAAGCAAAAGTTAATTTACCAATTTTTGGCTTACTATCTATAATAATTGAATCAGCCTCTTTTAAAACTAATGTTAAATCCTCTGATAAATATGTCATTCTATACTCCACTAAATTAAGAAACTCATAGGAATCTACCTTGTTTAGGATTCTATACATCTCGTATCTAATCAACTATAACATTAGTATATCTTCTCTTTTTTTTGATTTAGAGAAATTATATCCATCAATTCTCTGAGAATTATTATAAAAATATTACGAAAGTAAATAATGAGGATTTTTATTTCTATAAAGTTAAAATTATTTATTGAATACCAATAAGAGAGTTGAAGTTAAATATATGTAGACCATTTCAGCTACTTCCCTAAAGAAGCTGAAATGGTGCTACCTATGAAGTTTTTGTGTCTTCTCTATTTTTTGATTACTTAAATTATAGCAACCAATTCTCTGGTAAATATTATAAAAACCTTATAATAAACCTATAACTATTTTCAAAAGTTAATCTCGTAACCTAATTCGTACACTCTCTTCATGGGCAGTTAAGCCCTCAGTGTTTGCTATTAACGCACACTGTTCACCTATCTCTTTCATTCCTTGTTTAGACATAGAGATGATAGATGACTTTTTCAAGAAGTTATCTACACTTAATGGAGAGTAGAACTTTGCTGTTCCACCTGTAGGGAGTGTATGGTTAGGTCCTGCGATGTAGTCACCTATTGGTTCTGGTGTATTTTCACCTAAGAAGATGGCTCCAGCATGTTTGATACTCTCTAACAAGCTCATAGGATCTTTTGTCACTACTTCTAAGTGTTCAGGAGCTATCTCATTCATAAGAGCAATCGCTTCATCCATTGTAGGGGTAACAATAATGGCACCACGCTCCTCTATGGATTTTCTAGCTATATCTTCACGGCTAAGCGTGCCTAAGAACTCCTCTACCTTATCGCTTACTTTATTTGCCAACTCTTCATCGGTAGTAATAAGAATAGAGCTCGCCATCTCATCATGTTCTGCTTGAGAGAGTAGGTCAATGGCTAAGTAATCTTCTCTTGCTGTTTCATCTGCTAAGATACCTATCTCAGAAGGACCAGCAATCATATCTATGTTGACTTCACCATAGACTAACTTTTTAGCCGTTGCTACAAAGATATTTCCAGGACCAGTAATCACATCCACTTTAGGGATGGTTTGCGTACCGTACGCCATCGCACCAATAGCTGACGCACCCCCTACCTTATAGACTTTTGTCACTTTACAAAGGTGACACGCAGCCAATAGAAGCTCATTTAACTCATTGTCAGGTGCGGGAGTACAGATGACTATCTCTTCAACACCTGCTACCTGAGCTGGAATCACATTCATAAGCAAAGAGCTAGGATAG
>Ga0256843_1002973_pt1 | contig 12044 bp, 14 predicted proteins | sample AlvinellametaG_FD_191572 | JGI IMG/M metagenome (GOLD analysis project Ga0256843, IMG submission 191572) | Pompeii worm associated microbial communities from hydrothermal vent at the East Pacific Rise, Pacific Ocean - Alvinella | ecosystem: Host-associated > Annelida > Integument > Unclassified ... | reverse complement strand
AAACAAGCAAAAGTGCAATTGGGTTTGTAATTGGAAAACATTATGTTGCTGTTGCAAATTATGATGATAAAAGTGTAGATATCCTTAGTAGAGATCTAAAACCAATAAAAAAAATAGTTACAGGTTCTAAAAATGTGGGTATAAAAATATATAAAAACTATATTATATTTGCACAAATGGATAATGATAAACTAACAGTATTAAAAGATAAAAATGAAGGTAAAAAAGAACCAGATTTTGAAATATATAAAGAGTTTAAAGATGTGGGAGAGATGCCATTTGATGCAATGATTCAAGATAATAAATATATAGTTGGATTTTTTACTAGTAAATTTTTTGGTACTTTAGATTTAAATACAATGACTTACAAAAAAGTTAAAATATTTTTAGATAGTAAAAGACAAATGGTATTAAAAGTTCCCCACTTTGGATTTTGGTCTATAGGTGGAAATAAAATATTTATACCAGCTGTTGGAGATAATAAAGTATTAGTATATGATATGAATTTTAAAAATATTGCAAATATTGAAGTTCAAGGAACTCCTGTATTTACAAGTTTGAGTCCAAATAAAAAATACCTAGCAGTTACTTTTAGTGGTAAGAATTTTCCTACAATACAAATAATAGATACTAAAACATTAAAAGTGATTAAAAAATTTGAATTTAAAGGTAAAGTTTTACATCTAAGATGGTCAAAAGAGTACCCAAGTTTATATGTAAGTGTTAATGATCAAAATATGGTTGTAGTAATAAACACAGAAAAATGGTATAGAGCAAGAGATATATTCAATATAAAAAAACCATCTGGTATATTTATATTCCAAACAAAAGGGCATAAATCTCCTTCTATTGAAATAAACAACAAAGGAAACTAACATGGATAATAAAAAAGTACACCTATTAGGTGCAGGACCAGGTGATATTGAACTAATGACAGTTAAATCACTAAGACTTATCAAAGAAGCTCAAGTTATTATTTATGATAGATTAGCAAATCCTGATATTTTAAAAGAAGCTCCTACAAATTGTGAATTTATTTATGTAGGTAAAACAGATGGCAAACATACAGTACCTCAAGATGAGATAAATGAGATAATATATCAAGCAGCATTAAAATATGATAATGTTATAAGATTAAAAGGTGGTGATCCTTTTGTATTTGGTAGAGGTGGAGAAGAAGCACTTTATCTAAAAGATAGAAATATATCATTTGATATAATTCCTGGAATAACATCTGCTATTAGTGTACCTGCATATGCTGGAATACCTGTAACTCAAAGAGGTGTTGTAAGCTCATTTAGGGTTATAACTGGACATGAAGCAAAAGGTAAAGCTATATCTCAAATAGATTGGACATCATTTAATACAAATGAAACATTGATTTTTTTAATGGGACTGCACAATATTGCTACAATTACACAAAACTTAATCAATATAGGAAAAGCAAAAGACTACCCAGTTGCTGTGATATCAAAAGGTACTACACCAGATCAAAAAGTAGTTGTAGGTACACTTGAAGATATAACAAATAAAGTTAAAGAGTTACCTACTCCTGCACTTATTGTTGTAGGTGAAGTTGTAAATTTAAGAGATACATTAAGATGGTTTGATTAAACCATCTTAAATCTATACTCTATAGATATATATTAGATAATTTCTCTTTATCTAATTTTTTCTCTTTAATATTTATTAGCTTATCATCTTTAAAACTCTTTAATATCCTAGATAATGTCTCAGGCGTCATATTTAATATCTCTGCAATTTCTATATTTTTTTGGTTAAAAAATTCATTTTCATTTTGATAAATATATTTTGCAACTCTTTGTTTACTATCTAATACTAGATCAAATGATATTACATGTTCTAAGTTTTTTATCTTTTTAATCAAAGATAGTTGTATTTTAAAAAATAGTTCTGGATTTGAATATATATGTTCTTTTAACTTTTCAAAATCTATTTTTAAATATTCAATATCAGTAAATGCACAAGCAGTTGCTGGATAAGGTATATGTTCAAAATTTGCAACTTCTGCTATTAATTCTTGAGAATGAAAATATTTTAATACTATTTTCTTATTTGTAGATGATGTTTTATAAAGCTTTATTATTCCAGAAACTAAAATATATAGATATTTAGATTCATCACCTTCAAAAAATAAAATACTATCTTTAACCAATTTACTCTCATAAGTAAAACATTCTATTTTTTCTATTGTTTTTTCATCTAGTTCACTAAATAAAATTATATCTTTTAATTTATTCTTAATAATTTAATCCTTGAAGTTTTATTAAATATACTATATAATATTTGTACTTAATATAAGAAGCTAATGTTAAAAAATACTCATAATCTATAAAGGGATATTATGTCAAATGAATTTCACAAATATATAAAAGCAGTAGGTACAGGAATAAAACACAATTATGATCTAAATGATCAACAGATGAAAGAATGTATGAATATGATACTTCAAAAAAAAGCTAGCAATGAACAAATAAGTGCATTTTTATTAGGATGGAGACTAAAACCTGAAACAATAGAGGAATTTATATCAACTGTTGATCTATTTGAAACTTATATTAAAAAAACACCAATAAAAAACTCTATAGAATTGGGTTACCCTTATGATGGAAAAAATAATAATCCATTTTTATTTTCACTAATTGCAAAAGAGCTTGAAAAGTTTGATATAAATATTGTTGTAACAGGAGATAAACTACAACCTGCAAAGCATGGTGTAACACTTAAAGATATTGCAACAAATATTAAAAAAACAAAAAACCTTTATTATTTTGACAGAGAAGATGTATTTAAAGAGCTAAGTGATCTTACTTATGTAAGAAATCAATTAGGAACTAGAACAGCTCTAAACACTGCAGAAAGACTAATAAACCCAGCAAACTCAACTATAGCATTTACAGGAGTATTTCATAAGCCATTTATGGATAAATATGCAAAGATGTTTGCATATAAATACAAAAAACTAGTAATAGTAAAAGGAAATGAAGGTACATCTGAGATATATAGTAAATGTCAATATTGGATAGTTCAAAATAATAATATAAGTGAACATAAAATAGATCCAAAAGATTTTGGGATAAACTATACAAAATCGTGGGATAAAATAACCCTTGAACAATCACTTCAAATGATAAATAATCCAGATGAAGAGTTGATAAAAATAGCTAAATTAAATGCTGCTTTAATGTTATTTATTAGTGAAAAAGCCCCTTCTATACAAGAAGCTTACTCTTTACTTTGCTAATATAAACTTATTATTTAATTGTAAAATATTTTACTTTTAATAATTTTAACTCATTTGCCTCTTTTATATCTTGTAGATTTAATTTTTTAACCATCTTAGGGTTTACAAGATAATATTGTAATTTAACCTCTACATTATCACCCTTTTTTAATATATTTTTATAATTTAATATTTTACTTTCAAATGGTTTAGGGATAGTATTTTTTATTATTTGTGTTGCATCCCATGGTAGAGTTGCTTTGTTGTTATTACCTAAAATTCTTACAAAAAATCTAGGTTTTAGTTTTTTTGAATTTATTTTTATATTTAATACAATCACCCTTAGTGGATGAAGTACTAAGTTGTGAGAAGCATTATTTTTAAGTATTAAATTAAATCCACTATTAGTTTTTTGTAAATTTAAATCAATATATTTAGCTAACATTTGAGGTTTATTTCTTAATCCTGCAAATCCATGAAAAGTATGCTTTTTAGTGATCTTAATAGTTGTAGCACTCCCTTTTACTTGTGGCATATGGCACGATATACAGTTATTTGTTTTATTATTGTTTTTATCAATTTTACATATAGATTGACCATGTGAATTTTTAAAATGACCGTGACATCCCATACATACATTTGCATTATAAAAGTTTTCATTTGTATAATCTATATCATGAAAAGGTGAACCTGAAGTTTTTTTAAATAATCCAAAAAAACTTTTTTCCTCTTTATATAATATCTTTTCACCTTTTTTATCTATATTTGCAGAATATAATGTAGGTCTTTTTTTATTAATATTATCGTTTATTATTGTTTTATTATATGGTCTTGAATGTTTTTGTATATTTGTTATACTATGACAATAAACACATGAAATTGCCTCTTTTGTTTGAATATTATCTTTTTGTGGTATAGCATTTTTATTATTTTTTAAACTATTTTCAATTCTTGTATCACTAGGAGTATGACATACATTACAGTCATATTTTTTTAACTTATTATTAGGATGTATTTGCCATACTGCTTTATGAATTTTATCTTCATATATTGAGCTTTTTCTATGTGCAGAGTTATTAAATTCTGCATATATTATAGGATGACACCCCTTACAAGTTTCATTTGAAATAAAACTATTATTTGCATAAATACTATTAATTGATATAAAAAATAGTATTATTTTTAAATAGTGCATAATACACTCCTATAAATTTATTTTTTAGTTAATTTACTACTAAGATTAGGTTCAACAATATACTCTAAACACCTTGCACTATGAAAACCCCTATTATATTCATCTGAATGAAATTCATCACCTATTAAAGTCCAGTTTTGTGATGATTTTGGATCTATTATTATAGATTGAGCTACTTTTCTTACTGCTTTACTTTCACATATAATAGCACCTCCATTTAAAAATCTATTTTTAACATCAGCCATTCTACTTGTGGTTACAAAATAATGTGCCATAATAAACCCACTTATTGTTATTAGAACAAAAGGTACAGTTTTTTTCCATGCTTTTCCATTTGATACAAAAGGACGAGTCCCAACAAAAATTGCAACTGCTAAAGCAAATGCTCCTATTAATAAATACCCACCTTCTAGTTGTAAAAAATTATCCATTTTCTTTATCCTTATAAATTTTTATGTTTTTCTTCCCATATCTTTTCATCTTCAGTAAAATATTTTAATCTTACTTTTTTAAATTCTCTAGATGAATAAAGTGGCATATGTGATTTTGATTTAATTTCACTTTCAATATTTTTTATCACTTCATTTGTTTGTTCTTTTGTTTTACCATGTACCATTGTAAATAAGTTATATTGCCAGTTTGGATATTTTGGTCTTAAATAACAATGACTAACTGCTGAAAATGATGCAGCAGTTTCTCCAGCTAAAACTCCATCTTTTTCATCAACATCCCATACCACCATAGCATTTGCATTAAATCCTGCTCGTCTATGATTTAATATTGATGCAAACCTTCTCATTACTCCACTTTGTTGAAGCTCATTTACTACTTTAAAAAACTCATCATAAGATATATTTAATTCTTTTATAATATCTTCAAAAGGTTCTGGTTTTATCTCAATATCATTTTGTAATAACTTTACTATATTTATATGAAGTGGCGTCATATTAATTTTTATTTTCTCTTTTTTTAACACTTTTTCTTTTTTATTTTCATTACCTGTAGTATCAAGTTTAACTGATATTTTAAATAATTTTAAAGTTGGTAACATAATAAAATCATTTGCTTTTGTCTGTTTTGCAAGTATTTTTATAGTTTCCTCTAATCCTATTTTACTATTTTTTGATACTGCACAAGTGAACCATATATTAAACTTATGATTTCTTTCATAATTATGTGATACTCCAGGGTGAGCATTTATTATTTTTACAGCATCATCTATTTTATCTTCATCTATTTCAAATGCTATAAGAGATGATTTATACCCTAAACTCTTAGTATCAAATATTGCAGATGTCTGCCTTATTATTTTTTCATCTTTTTGCTCTTTTATTATGGATATAACATTTTCTTCACTAGTATTTAATTCTTTTGCTATAACTTCAAATGGTCTAGCTACAAGGGGGAAATTCTTTTGTATTCTTAATAATATATCTTTTGTCATTTTGAAATCTTTATAATTTTTCATTTATTGTATCAAATATAAACCCAAGAAAGATTAATTTATATCAATATCTATTTATTAAATTTATGTTAACATAAAACCAAAAAGGTTACTTTTGCAATATTTTCCTGCATTTATAAAAATCACAGATCAAAATATACTTATAGTTGGTGGGGGCAATATCGCTTGCAATAAATTAAAACAATTATTAACATATACTACAAATATAAATATTGTTTCACCAACACTTACAAATGAGATGAATCTATTAATAAATAAAAATAATCTAAAATATAATAAAAGATTTTATAAAGAAGATGATTTAGTAGATATGAATATTGTAGTTGTTGCTATAAATAATATACCTTTACAAAAAGAGATATATCTTCAAAGTAAACAATATAATTGTTTGTGTAATTGTGTTGATAGTACTGAATATTGTGATTTTATATTTCCAGCTTTTATAAAAAAAGAGAATCTAACAATTGCAATTTCAACTGGTGGTGTATCTCCAGCTTTTAGTAAATATTTTAAAATATATTTAGAGAAATTAATTCCAAGTGATATTGATAATTTTCTTAATAAACTAAAAGATTATAGAGCTACTATGCCAAAAAGTAAACAAAGAATGAAATTTTTAACTAATAAAGTTAAAGATTATTTTAACAATATAGGAGATAAAGATGAAATTTAGTAAATATTTTATAGTAATACTAGCAGGTATATTTTTTATTTTAGGATATAACGCATTGCAACAATCAAAACCAAGTTATAAAAATGAAAGAATTTATACTTATTTAAAAAAATACAACCCCTATTATTTAGAAAAAAGAGTTGGTGGATTTTCAATCCTTAGTAAAGAAGATAGTATAAAAGAGAAACCACCAATTACTGAAGTGTACCATAGACTTGAGACACTTGAAAAAGGTTGGGGTATGAAACATCTTAAAATAAAAAACAATACATTATACATATATAATAACTCAAATAAAATCATAGATAAAATTGATTTTACTACTGCTGATGAAAAATCATGGACACAAAAGTATTATAATATTAAATAATACTTAAAAAAATAATTTATAATTCTTATTTAAAAAATTGATTAACATCAATTACTTCTTCCTCCAAAAGTGATAAACTTCTTATAACCTCATTTAGAGCAAAGGAAGAAACATGATAATTTTAGATGCACCTTTTTTAAACCTTCCAGAAATTCCTTTAGAGAAATTTCTACCGATATTTTTGTCTTCTTCTGCTGTTTTACTATTTGGTTTATTTTATGTAGCGATATATACGCTAGTAAAAATGAATTTAATCAAGAAAATATATATGCCATTAGCTTATATTTTTTGGGGTCTTCAAACATATTGTTTGTATTATGTTATAGATGCACTAGGTAGTGATCCTTATACTATTAAAATCTTAATGATAGCTATGTTTGGTTATCTACTACTTCCTCATCTATATTACTATTTAAATCAGCGTTCAGAAGAAAGATATGAACAATAAATAAAATAAGGGGTAAACATGTCTAAAAGAACTATTTCAGTGTGGACAGACAACCGGTTTTGGGCAAGATCAGCTGCATGGGTTACAGGTTTTGCATCTGTATTACTTATATGGCTTACATTTGATACTATGGCTCAAATAAAAATGGGTACTGATGATGATCTTAAAAATGGAATTGCAAAAAGAGTTCCGGGTCCTACAGTTATAAATTATAAAATTACTTATGAAATGAGTAAAAAAAGAGGTCATGAGGTGCCAGTAATTGGTGAAAAAGAGAAATTCTTTGGTAGAGATGATTATTCTGAAGAAGAAGCTAGAGCTTTACTTCACTTAGGTAAGTTAGGTACACAAGCAAAAAACTGTATGAATTGTCATACATTATTAGGAAATGGTGCATATTATGCTCCAGATTTAACAAAAGCATGGTTAGATCCTGCATGGGGTCCAAATGGTGCATATCAAGGTATGACAGGTAAAAATACTAAAGAGGAAGCGATGGCTGAATTTTTACAACATCCTAGTCAATATCCTACACATGAAAGAATGATGCCAAACCTTGGAATTACTGCTGAAGAAGCAAAAGGTATTGTTACATTCTTAAAACACATGTCATCAATTGATACTAATGGTTTTCCAAGAAACTTTGCAAGAATGTCAACAGATGGTGTAACAGGAGCTATTCATGGTAAATAATCTAAAATATGAAGGTAAACAGTTAGCAACATGGTATTTTACTGTTGCAATGATATTATTTGGTGCCCAATTAGTTATGGGTTTAATTGCAGCTACTCAGTACTTATATCCAAGTTTCTTATTTGAAATTTTTGATTTTTCTGTAGCTAGAATGGTACATATCAATGCACTTGTTGTTTGGATGGTATACGCAATGGTTGGTGCAGCTTACTGGATGTTACCAGATGAAACTGGTATCGAAGTTGTTGGTATAAAATTAGCAAAATTAGGTTTTTGGGTATTAACTGCAGCTGTTACTGTTGTGGTACTTGTATATATAATAGTACAAGTAGGACCTGCAACTGAGAGTACAATTTGGTTAATTAATGAAGGTAGAGAATATATAGAAGCTCCAAGATGGGCTGATATTGGTATTGCAGTAGTACTTATAGTATTTTTAGCAAATGTATTTTTAACTGCAATGAAAGGTAAAAGAACTGGTATTGTTACTGTTCTTATGGCTGATATGATTGCTTTAGTTGGTCTATATTTATGTGGTATGTTCTTTACAGATTCTATATCTATGGATCAATTCTGGTGGTGGTGGGTAATCCACTTATGGGTTGAAGCTACATGGGAAGTTCTTGTTGGTGTTTTTGCTGCATATGGTTTAATAAAAATCATTGGTGCAAATAGACAAGTAGTTGAGATGTGGTTATGGATTGAAGTTGCTATGTTATTTGGTTCTGGTATTTTAGGGATGGGTCATCACTATTTCTGGATTGGAACACCTGAATATTGGTGGGAAATTGGAGCGTTATTTAGTGCTTTAGAACCATTACCACTTGTAGCAATGTTTATTCATGTTACATATGATTGGGGTAAACAAACAGGAATCGCAAAAGGTGAAGGTGCAGGTAGAAATCCTATTTCTAATACTCCAGCATTAGCATGGTTCTTTACAAATGCATTTGGTAACTTCTTAGGAGCTGGTATATGGGGATTCTTCCATACATTACCACAAGTAAATATTTATACTCATGGTACACAATTTACTTCAGCTCATGGTCACTTAGCTTTCTTTGGAGCATATGCAACAATTTTAATTGGTATCTTTTATCTAGCAGTACAAGGTACAAACGGTATTACTAAAATGAAATCAACATTTGATTCTAAAATGGCAATTGTTCTTATAAATTTAGGTGTATTTGGAATGACAGTTGCACTTACTATTTCAGGATATGGTCAAGTTTTAGTAGAACGAGCTCAAATGGGAGCTACTTGGGAAGCATTCTTTGTATCTCAAGATATGGTGTGGTTTGTTCAAGGTTTAGGCTGGAGACTTGCTATGGGTGTAGTAACAATGATTGGATTTGTATATTTAGCAAAAGATTTATTATCTATTGGTAAAAATCCAAATAATGAAAAATAAGGAGATAATATGTTTGAATTAGCAACAGATGTAAATATAGGGTTTTTCGCATTTTTAAATCAGTTTCCATTAGGATTGACACTTTTTTTACATACAATAATAGTACTTCCAATGTTTTGGATTTATAAACAAGAAAAAGCGAGATTAGAAAGTGAATCAGAATAGTTTTTAATAAAAAGTAAAAGTTTTTACTTTTACTTTTGTTAATGATAATTTATCAACAAATTATTGTTGGTTATCGTAAAAAGGAAAAGTTATGAAATTTAATAAACTAATACTAAGTGCAATTACAGCAACAACATTAATGTCAACCAGTGCATACGCATTTGATGCTCCAGAAGTTTTTGAAAAAGATTGTCAAGGTTGTCATGGACCTGCTCATCAAGGTGGAGTTGGAGCAGATTTAAGACCAGATAAACTAAGAAAGAAAAATGGACAAGATCTAGCTGCTATTATTATGAATGGTAAAGCTGGTACTGCTATGCCTGCATTTAAAAAAGGTGTATCTATTGGTCACTCTTTTACACAAGCAGATGCTGATGAGATGGTAAAATATCTTAAAAACTTTACAGGTAAGCAAAAAATGGTTCTTACTCTTGAAAATGTAAAGAAAAAATGGGTTAAAATAAACGACAGAATGAAACTTCTAAAAAAGTATCCACATGCTGTTGATGTAAAAAATGTAACTGATATCTGTTTTGTTACACAAAGAGATGCTTCTAAAGTTACTTTCTTAGATGGTACAAAAGGTACAAAACTATCAACTCACCCTGCTGGTTTTGCAGTACATGTTACAGTTACAAATAAAAGACAACCAAGATATGCTTACTCAATTAGTAGAGATGGTTTAGTAACTATGTTTGATTTAGCTTCAAAAGGTCAACAAAAAATTGCAGAGTGTAGAATTGGTAACTCTTCTAGAGGATTAGCAGTTTCTCCAGATGGAAAATACTTATTAGCAGGAAATTATGAGCCAGGTGGTGCTGTATTATTTGATGCTATGACACTAGAACCAATAAAAGTTTACCCAACATCAAGTGTAATTGATATGGATGGAAATATTGGATCTTCAAGAGTTGCAGGAATTTATGATACTCCATATGGACCTTATTTTGCATTTGCATTAAAAGATGCTGGTCATGTATATATTGTAGATTACTCAAAAGAGAACTTCCCAATTGTTGGAGATATTCCAAATGTAGGAAAAATCTTACATGATGGATTTGAAAATGAAGGTAGAGAAATTGGTAGATACTTAATGCAAGCTTCTCAAGCTAGTGATGTAATGGGTATTATTGACTTTAAAACTAAAACATTAGTTGCAAAAGTATATACAGGACCTGGTTCTAAACCACACCCAGGACAAGGTGCTTCATGGTACAATGAAGAAAAAGGTCAACTATTTGCCACTCAAAGTATGAATGTTGGTGATGTTGTTATTTGGGATAGAAACTGGAATACAGTTAAACATGTTCACACTGCAGGTGGTGGATTATTTGTAGGTACTTCTGAACATACTCCTTGGATTTGGTCAGATTGTGTTTTAGGTGGATCTAAAAACTGGAACAAAATGTATCTTATTAATAAACAAACTTTAGAGACAGATAGAATTATTGCTGTTGGTAAAGATAAAGGTAAACTTATTGATGCAAAAACTCATAAAGTTATCAAATCTTGGAAAGTACCACATAATGATGTTCTACCTAGAATCTTACATGCTGAACCAGCAAACCATGGTCAGTGGACTATGATATCTGAATGGAATGCCGGAAGAATTGGTATTTATGAAGCAAAAACAGGTAAATTTGTTAAGTATATAAAAGGACTTACAACTCCTACATTTACTTACTCTATTGAGCATAGACAAACAATTCCTGGTGCTTAAATATTTCTCTCTTTAAACAAGAGAACTCTAAAAATGGTATAAAGTTTATAATTAACTTTGTACCATTTTTTATTAAAACTTAGTTTCTATATTTACTTTTACTGCATCAACTTTATTCTCTTCATCTAAAGAGATACTAGGTATTATTTTTAGATCATCTTCATCATCTTTTATTATTGTATTTTTATTATCAATAAAATCATACTTCTCATTTGGTATTATATTTGAATAATTCAAATCATCTTTAGGTAAAATTATTTTTATAACTTTTTTATTATTTTTTACTTTTTTTTGTATATGTAAAAGATCTTTTTTTTCTTTTATAAGATTTTGTATCTCTTCTTGTTTTTGTTGTAATTTGTTATTTAAAAGTTTTATTTGTTTTGTAAGTTGAGTGTTTTTCTCTTTTTGAGTTTTAAAAGAGTTATAAAAATAATTTTTATCAAGCCATACAAAATATAGTAATACTAATAAAGCACTAATAATACTATATTTTATAAAAGACAAGGGGCTAGTTCATCCCACTTTGTCTTGATTTATCTTTTGTATCTACCCAAATGTTTGGAGTAGATCCACCAGGAGTTAAGAAGATTTTAGCATCTCTATTAACTTTTAGTGCTTCATTGAATTTACCTTGTACTTCTATTTGTTGCATATGAA
>Ga0256843_1002972_pt1 | contig 12049 bp, 11 predicted proteins | sample AlvinellametaG_FD_191572 | JGI IMG/M metagenome (GOLD analysis project Ga0256843, IMG submission 191572) | Pompeii worm associated microbial communities from hydrothermal vent at the East Pacific Rise, Pacific Ocean - Alvinella | ecosystem: Host-associated > Annelida > Integument > Unclassified ... | reverse complement strand
GCTTTTTCCAGTCCGTAGGCTTGGTGGAGGGCACGGACTGCTTCTTCTCCTTTATCTTCATCTACCACCATTGAAATTTTTATTTCACTGGTGGTGATCATCAAGATATTAATTCCCCTATCGGCAAGGGCTTTAAAGGCGATGGCGGCGACTCCACTATGGGAACGCATACCGATACCTACCACGCTCACTTTTACAATTTTGGGGTCAAAACTAATTTCACTGGCTTTTTCATTGTAATCCTCCAACACCACCCGGGCAAGTTCCAATTCATTTTTGGGGACGGTGAAGGTAAGATTGGCTTTGCCGTCGTGTCCCACATTTTGGACAATCATATCCACATTAATATTATTTGCCGCCAATCTTCCGAATATATCGGCACTAATTCCCGGCTTATCATCTACTCCAAAAATTGAGACCCGGGCTTGGTCCCGGTCGATAGCCACTCCGCTGACTACAATTCTCTCCATATCTTTGCTCTCCTTTGTAATTAAAGTTCCAGTTTTGAAAGGTTCAAAAGAGGATTTCACCTCAATTGGAATATTGAGTTTTTTTCCCAACTCCACAGAGCGGGACTGCATAACTTTAGCCCCCAGACTTGCCAACTCAAGCATTTCATCGTAGGAGATAACTTCAATTTTCCGGGCGTTGGGCTCTATTCTTGGGTCGGTGGTATAAATTCCGTCCACATCGGTAAAAATTTGGCACTTATCGGCTCCGATAGCTCCGGCAATTGCCACGGCGGTCAAATCACTCCCCCCCCGTCCCAGAGTGGTTACTTCCCCATTTTCGTTGACACCTTGGAAGCCGGCAATAATTACAACTTTCCCTTCATTTAGATGTTTTTTAATTTTTTCGCTCTCAATCTCTTTAATCCGGGCTTTTGTAAAATCACTGGTAGTTTTAATTCCCGCTTGGCGACCGGTCAAAGCGATGGCGGGCACCCCCATAGATTGGAGGGCGATGGAGAGGAGGGCGGAGGTAATTCTCTCTCCACTGCTCACCAAAAGGTCTACTTCCCGTTGGGGAGGAACCGGAGTAAAGTAGTGGGCATACTCCAGAAGTTTATTGGTCTCTCCTGCCATTGCGGAGACTACTACCACCAAATCATCGCCTTTTTCCCGGTAACTTTTTACGATGTTTGCCACATTTTTAATCCGCTCCAAATTTCCTACGCTGGTTCCACCAAATTTTTGCACAATCAACATTCAAATGCCTCCCATCGTCGTTTGGTAAGAGCCTAAAGATACCCTTCTTTTCTAAAATAGTCTATAACTTTTTTATAGATTGGCATTTTTAGATGCCAAACTTGGTCAAAAAGTTGCTCCAAAGGCACAAATTTATAGTCGGAGAACTCCGGCGACGCCGTTTTAATATCAATTTTTGCCCCCGGTTTTAGCTTGACAAGGAAATAGCGTTGTTCTTGCCCATCATAGGGATACATTTTTTGGGCAACCCGGGGAGGGAAATCATAGCGTAAAAGTTGGTCCATTTCGGCAATGACTTCCACCTCATCGGTGCCTATCTCCTCTTTCAATTCCCGGAAAAGGGCTTCCCTATAATCTTCCCCCTCATCTATTCCCCCTTGGGGAAATTGCCACGCCCCGCTTTGGTCATTCCGTTTACATATTAAAACTTCAACTTTTTCTGGATAGTTGGAGGAAAGGACAACCGCCGCAACATTGGGTCGATACCTTTTTCCCATTTTATATCCTTTAATTACTCCAAATTCCCCCAATTTCCCCTCCCTCTCCACTTTTGAGTTTAACTCAAAATTCTATCATAAATAGACCTTCAATTCCCGATAAAGGGAGTCCCGCTCCACGGGAATATATCCGCTATCTTTAATGGCGTGAACCAACTCTTCTACCCCTACTCCATTGGCGGAGTTGGCTCCGGCAGAGGAGTTTATCGACTCCTTTTGGATTGTGCCGTCCAAATCGTCGGCTCCGTAACTTTGGGCGACCAACGCCAGTGGGAGGGTAGTGGTTACCCAATAAGCTTTGAGATGGGGGATATTTTCCAAAATTATCCGGGCAATGGCGAAAGTTTTCAAAATTTCCACGCTACTTAAAAACTTTTCCACTTTTAAAAAGTTATTTTTCCGTTGGTAAACCAGTGGAATAAAGGCGTTAAATCCCCCGGTCTCCTCTTGGAGTCTTTTCAATCTTTCCATATGGTCGATTCTATCCTCCCGGCTCTCAATGTGTCCAAAAAGCATTGTGGCATTGGATTTCCGTCCCCGCCGGTGCCAAAGTTTGTGGATTTTGAGCCAATTTTCACTGGAAACCTTCCCTTTGCAAATCTTTGCCCTAACTTTTTCTGCAAAAATTTCCGCCCCACCCCCCGGGAGGGAGTCGACCCCCGCCTCTATCAAATCGTCCAAAATCTGGTCATAACTTTTTCCGGTCAATTGGCTAAAAAAGTTTATTTCCGCCGCGGTAAAGGCTTTAATATGAACTTGGGGAAACTCCCTTTTAATTTTCCGGACTATCTCCAGATAGTAGTTATACCCCACCTCCGGGTTGTGGGCGGAGACGATATGGAGTTCCTTTGCCCCCCTCTCTCCCACCGCTTCCCGGGCGATTTTTAAAATTTCATCAATCGACAAGGTGTAGGGGTTGGGGTTTTTCCGATGGGCGGAAAAGGCACAAAATTTGCAGACATCTTTACAGATATTGGTGGGGTTGATATGGCGATTTATATTGAAAAAACTCTTTTTTCCATACTTTTTCTCCCTAATTCTGTTGGCTTCCTCCCCCAGTTTATGGAGTTCCCATTGATACATTTCTACCACTTCCCTCTCCTTACTTAAAGTATAATTTTTCAATCATACCACAAGGAGGAGAGCAATGGAGAGTAGTGGGGAGTTGAGGGAGTTACGGGAGTTGATTTACACCTCCGACAACGATTTGGAAATTACCCGGGCTATTCGGCAAGCTATCCAGAATGGAATTAAACGGCGGAGAATAGAGGGGGGAAAGGATTTTTTTGTAAAACAGACCCATCAAATGGACCAATTTATCCGGCTTATTTACGAATATCTTTTAAAAAAGAATTTCCGGGAGTATCGTCCCCTTCTCTCCCAAATTCCGATAACTTTGGTGGCATTGGGGAGTTATGGAAGGGAGCAACTCTCCATCTATTCCGATATCGATATTATGATAGTGTATGAGGAGACCCCCGGATATAACTTAATTCACCTGATTGAAAATTTTATTCAGATGGTGTGGGATTTGGGACTGAAAGTGGGGCATCGTGTCCATCAAGTTGAGGAGTTGGCGGAGGTGGGGAAGAGTGATATTACAATTAGAAATGCCCTTTTGGAGAGTAGATTTATAGGGGGTTCCAAACTCCTATGGACTAAGGCGGAAAATTATCTGGGGAGACTCCGCCGGTGGAAGGTGAGGGAGTATCTCCGGGAACTTTACCACAACTATTTGGAACGGCATCGGAAATATCCCATTTCTATGGAGCCCAATATTAAAGAGGGGTGCGGGGGAATCCGGGACGCCAACACCCTCTATTGGATTATCAAAACCCTCTACAACTATCCCAATAGCAGTTATCTGGTGCCCGATTTTATTTCGATGGAGGAGTATTCCCGCTATCGGAGTAGTTTGGAGTTTCTCTTCAAAACCCGGGTTTTTCTTCATCTGGTGGCAAAAAGAAAAGTGGAAGAGGTGCGATTGGAGTATCAACGGGAGATAGCGGAAAAGATGGGTTACAAGGACACCCCGCGACTCCCCCGGGAACGGAAATTTATCCGGGATTTGTTGGAGTGTCTCTGGACTATCAATATTGTCTCCCATAAAACAATCCGGAAACTTATCAAAGGGTATCTCCGGGGAGGATGTCCATTGGAAAAGGTAAAAGAAGGGCGAATTGCCCCCGGTTTTACCCTGATTGATGGGGTTTTATCGGCAAAGTTTGCCCCTCTTCTTCCCCCTGAAAAACGATTTGAGATAGTGGAAAAGACCCCCTTTCTCCGGGGAGATATTTCCGTAGTGGAAAATTTAGATGGGGTTGAGGTCAAGCCGGAAAAATTACTCCCCCTTTTGGAAAAGAGCCCCTCCTATCCCAAACTTCTCCTTCTCTACAAAAGTGGAAAAATTGAGAAATTGATCCCCCCTTTCAAACGAATTAAACACCTTGCCCAATTTGACGGCTATCACCAATATCCGGTAGATATCCACTCCCTCTATACCCTCAAAGAGTTGGACACCCTTTTGGAGAGTAAAACCGGATTGGAGGGGAGAGTGGTAGCCCAGTTGACTCCCCGGGAGAGGATAATTTTGAAACTGGCGGGAATTCTCCACGATATTGGAAAGGGTTACAAGGGAGACCATTCCCAATTGGGGAGTCGATTGGTAAAAGAGTTTGGAAGTTCAACCCTCAAACTGCCCCCCGATGAGGTGGAAATTTTGGGAAAATTGGTCAGATACCACACTTTAATGTCTTACACTGCCCAGAAAGAGGATATTTACAATGACCGGGTTTTACTGGAGTTTGGGAGGATTGTAAAGGAGCCCAAATTTCTCAATCTCCTCTACCTTTTGACCCTTGCAGATATTAGAGCGGTGGGGGAAGGGGTTTTAACCACTTTTAAAAAGGGGTTGATTGATACCCTCTATCGGAATACTCTGGAACTCCTCCAAAACCCCCAACTCCTCAATGAGGTGGAGAGACGGCGTCGGAAAGAGAACCTTTTGAAAAAACACCCCCAATTTCAAACCCTCCCCAAATGGGTGCAACGGGCAATTTTAACCTCCCCCTCCAATCAACTTTTCCTCCAAAATCCGGTGGAAGAGATTGTCCGATTGGGGGAATGGTTGGTGGAAATTGGAAAAAAAGAGCCCAAATATGATTACAAAATTGAGACCCAAGGGGTATTGAGAATCCAAATCCTCAAAAATGAAAAGTTCAATTTCTCCATCGGGTGGTTTATTGACCGACTCCATCGGCTCAATTTGAAACACCTCTCCATCTATCGATTGGGAAGTTACAAATATTTCAAACTGGAGTTTGAAGAGAGTGAAGGGGAGTATTACATTTTCGATATTCAACAGGCGATTGAAGAGGCTTTCCGGGGATTTAAACCTTTGGAACATCGGGTAATTTTTCCTCCCGATTCAATTGGTCTGGAGTGTGATTACTCCCTAAATTATGGGGCTCTCCGGGTGGAGCTTCCCGACCGCAAGGGAATTGTTTCCACAATCCTCCAAGAGTTTGACCGGTTCCAAATCTGGGTGGAAGATTTGAAAATTATGACCACCCGGGGTATCGCCTCCGACCTTTTTATCTTTTCCAAAATCGATGGGGAGGGACGGAGTAGTTGCCCCAAACTCCCCAAACTTATCTCCTATTTAACCAAACCCCCTATCCGGAAGTAGGGAGGAGCGTTTTCCCAATTTGATGGAGTTTTAACTCCATCAACCCCATTCCACTGGAGAAAAGGAGGAGATAAATGGTTATTTTTGTCTCTGGGGGCGGAACGGAAGTTGGAAAAACCTATATCACCCTCCAGTTGATGGAGGAGTTGAGTCGCCGGGGATATAGGGTAGTTGGGGCGAAACCGATTGAAACGGGAACTGCCCAACTCCCTCCGGGGAAAAGTGATGGGGAGTTACTTTTGGCTCAAACCCATCGACTCAACCCCGATGCCCAATCCCTTCAACTCTCCGATATTTCCCCATTCCGGTTTGAACTCCCGTCTGCTCCAGTGGTGGCAGGAAAAGTTGAAATAGGGAGGGTGGTGGAGACCATTGAATGGCTAAAGGGATTTGGAGATATCGTAGTGGTAGAGGGGGCAGGGGGATTATTGGTTCCAGTCACAGAAGAGTTTAAAATGGTAGATTTTATTCCCCTCCTTTCTGCTTCGCCCCTTTTGGTCTTTGATAGTAGATTGGGGATTTTAAATACTTTTCTTTTGACCAAATTCTATTTGGAAAAGAATCAAATCCCTTTTGTGTGGGGAGTAAATTTGAGGGGAGAGGAGTATTGGGAAATAACCCACCCCTACTTGAAAAGATTTAATCCCCTCTTTTTTCAGACCGATATTTCTAAAATTGTGGACGCACTCTTGAAAATTGACCCGGTCAAGGAAGGAAAATAGGAGACGAATTTGTCTCTCAAGGAGTAATTTTACTCCCACTGGAGTTGGGAGAGGAGTTGGGTGATTTGGTCAATTTTTCTCCTCTCTCCCCGGAGATGGAATTTGACTCCCAAAAGGGTATATTCCCGGGAGAGGAGTTCCAACCCATTACCCAAATATTGGGCGATAATTTTTTCCCCTTTCCCCATTTGGGAAAATGGGAGTTCTATTTTTGTCTCTACCGGAAAATAGAAAGGGGCAAACTCTCCCACTTTAATAGCCCTTTTCACCACCTCCCCATAAGCCCTTGCCAATCCTCCCCGCCCCAATAAAATTCCTCCAAAATAGCGAATTACAATTACCCCCACCTCAACAATCCCTTCCCCTTCCAAAATCTGGAGGATTGGGCGTCCGCCGGTGCCGGAGGGCTCCCCATCATCATTCCCTTTTTCTATCAATCTCTCACCTTGAAAATAGCGGAGGGCAGTTACAAAGTGGTTGGCTTTGGGGTGCCTTTTTTTCAACTCTTCCAATTTGGAAGGGAAGAGGTCAATTGGGCAAATAAATCCATAAAATCGAGATTTATGGACCTCCAAATTTCCCGCCGATATTTGGAGGGGTCTTTTCATTTTTCTTCTCCTTTTTCCGATGGGGGTTTGGAAGAAGGGGAAGGGGAAGTTGAGGGATTTGATTTATCTGATAACTCTTTTTCTCCCCTTCTTTTCTGGATTTGAGCTTTAATTTGGGAAAAAAGGTTAGCCAGTTGGGGGTTATCGGTTTCAATTGGAAACTCTCCCCTTTCCCATTTGGCTCCGCCGGGGGGAGATGGGGGTTTTGGAGGGTGAAGATACCACTCCCAATTGGGGAGATGGTAACGGAAAATAATTTTTATCTCTCCTACCGGAAAATATTTTTTACAAATAGGGTGTCGGGTATAGAGCCGGGAAAGGGCTTGTTGGAGAGGTTTTTTTTGCCGTTGAAGATGAAATTTTATGTTAGTATTGGAGACATAGAGGAGGAGGATTCCATTTTTGTAACTCCAAAGTTTGATAAATTTCCGATAGGTGGAAGGTATCTCCTCCAGATAAGCCAACAGGCATTTATGGGGAAAAATTTTGTGCCGATAAGGAGTAAACAGATGGTTCAATATCTCTTTGGCTCGTTTCATCGGATAATTATACTACTCCTTTTGGGGGTGGTTGGATTCACTTTTCTGGGGGGATGTGGATATAAGGGGCACATAACTTGGAATGATGATAATAAAACTATCCAATCCCGGCAAGATTTAAAGATAGTTGAAATAAATGGGAGTATAAAGGTAAAGTAGATTTTACCTAAAGGTTATTCAGTATGGAAATTCGATTTGCAAAAACTCCCATTGTTCCATTCCGGTTCAGGGGAACTCTCTTTTTTGTAAAGAGGGACGATTTACTCCACCCCCATTTAGATGGGAATAAGGGGAGGAAGTTTTACAAACTTCTCCAATTACCTTCGGAAAAGGTTGAGGAGGTGGTCTCCTTTGGCTCCCCATTAGCCAATAGTTTAGGAGCTTTGGCATTTTTAGCCCGGTTTAAAGGGTGGAAATTGAAATATCTGGTTACCTACATTCCCCCAGAGCTCAAAAGGGAACCGGTGGGTAACTATCTCAAAGCCCTCCAATTGGGGGCAGAGGTGATAGAAACTGGCTTGAGGGGAGAAGAGTTAAGGGAATATGTCCTCCAAATGGAGAATAAAAAGGGAAAAAGGTTGATAATAGAGGAGGGGGGTAGAGGCTCCTTTGCCAAAGAGGGAGTATTCAGATTGGGGGAAGAGATGCTCCCCTTTCTTCTTCAACATCGGCTTCGGGTATTTCTCCCCAGTGGCACCGGAACCACTGCCTATTTCCTCTCCAAAAAGTTGGCTCCCTTGGGAATAGAAGTGTTGACAACTCCGGTGGTAGGGGGAGCCGATTATCTGAAAAAGCAGTGGGAGTGGTTGGGGGGAGGAGACCACCTCCCAACTATCCTTCTTCCACCCCGGAGGTATAGATTTGGAGCCCTCTACCCTAATCTTTATGACCTTTGGGGTGAGTTGAAAAAGGGGGGAATTGAATTTGACCTCCTTTATGATCCTGTCGGGTGGGAGACCATCCTCTCCCATAATCTCAAAGATATCCTCTATATCCATCAAGGGGGCAAAATTGGTAACGCCACAATGATTAGGAGATATGAAAAATTAAAGGGAAAGCGGGGGTAGGGAAAATTTTGGTATTATTAAAAATGAAGAATATTTCCTGAAGGAGTTGTCAATGGATTTTGGAATAGTAATTGGGTCGGCTTTTGTAACTACCATCGCCTTTGTAGGATTGGTATACTACTTTTTAACCCAAATCGATTGAATCGCTCCGTGGGTAAAAGTTAACCGATTAAGAGAGGGGTAATTGTTGAAATTCCCTCAATTTTTTTCATCGGTATGGGGTGGGGTGGTTGGGGGAATTTTAGTTATCTTATTTTTCTTTTTTGCCATTCCTCCGTGGAGATTGACTTCTGAAGATTGGGAGATAATTAAAAGTGTCCTCTCCCTCCACGAAATTCAAATCTTTTTCGGACTGGGAGTTTTTGCCCTTCTTTTCGACTGGTTTCAAATCCGCTATGAATCTCTCCGCCACTGGAGACCCCCTGTTTTTGGAGCCATTATAGGAATTGTCGTCTATTATACCGCCATTTTAATTATAAATGTAGAGGGAACCCTTCAAGACGCCATTAAACATATTTTGATTGTTCTGGAGCAGAATCCCCAAGAGGTGGATAGGGTAAAGGGAATTGTGGGAAATAAATATGACTTCTTTATTGGAGCAATTGTAATTTTAGCTTTAAATATCCGGGCTCTTTTCCGATATGGGTTGGATTTAATCCACGGAGTAGAGCCGATAGAAGTTGGGGGACGGGACGATATGATTTATATTACCCCTTTTGCCGTAATTGGAATTTACATTTTTATTCTCTTAAATCTCCTTCTCTTCTCTTTTTTCAATAAAACCTTTACCATCTACTCCCTTCTCCTGAAAGAGGAAGGGATAACCGGCAACCTTCCAGTAGCTTTAACCGCCCAATGGAATATATTGGTATATCCCTTGAAAGTCTTAATTCCCCTCTATTTGATGGGGATAGTTTTTATGGTGGCTTTTGTAAAAATGACCCGGAGCTTTGACCAAGTGATTAAAGCGTTGAAAATTGGCTAAAGGGGTAAAAATCTGAAAAATGGGGCAAAAATGGGTAAATATTTTATCTTTTCTCTCCTCCCTCTTTTGGTGTTAGCCGGATGCAGTAAAGTGCCCTTTGGGAATAAATCTCCCCAAGGAGACTCCAAACCTTCTCTTCCCTCTTTTGGGAGTGAATACAATCTCACCCTCTCCTCTGGAAGAGTAGCTATCGACGCCGACGATATAATATTGTATTCTATCTGTAATTACACCCCCCAAATTCTATATCTCTTTGATGGAGTAAAAATCGAAAGCAAAAAGTGTATTACAACTTCCAAAGCCAGTAAATATAATCTTTATCGGGTAATGCTTAATTATAAATATTATCTCAAATGGAAAATTTCTTATACCCCAGCTCAAATAAAAATAATAATTATGAAAGCCAATTTAAAAAAAAGAAAAAGAAAAGCGAATTAATATTTTAGTATTGTTCATATTTTTTCCCAAAGGGGCGAATAGAACTTACTCCCCTTTCTTCTCCCCCTTTTTCCCAAAAAACTTGTAGAAAAAGTTGGGGATAATTTTGAGAGGGGGGCGGGAGAGTGCCAAAGCCCCTTGGGGCACATCTTTATTTACCACCGACCCGGCTCCGATAATGGTCTCATCTCCAATATTGACCGGGGCTATAAGTTTGGTATCACTTCCCACAAATACATTTTTCCCGATTTTGGTTTTATACTTCCCTTTTCCATCGTAGTTGCAGGTGATGGTTCCGGCTCCAATATTGGTGCCCTCCCCAATTTCACTATCCCCCAAATAGGAGAGGTGTCCCGCCTTCACCTCTTTCAATTTGGAGGCTTTCACCTCCACAAAGTTTCCAATTTTGCTCTTTTCCAATCTGGTTTTGGGGCGAATCCGTGCCATTGGACCCACTTCAGAATCGATAATCTCTCCCCCCTCAATTACCGAATTGGCTTTAATTTTACTGGCGACGATTCTACTTTTTTTAATTACAACCCCCGGCTCCAGTTGGCACTCCCCTTCAAAGGTGGAGTAGGCGTCAATAAAAATAGTTTCGGGGAGGTGCATAATTACCCCCTGCTCCATCAACCGATTTTTAATCTCCCGGCACTTGATAGCCTCCGCCTCCGCCAACTCTTTTTTGTTGTTTATCCCTTGGAGTCGGTGGGCGTCCACCTCCACCGCCACCACTTTGGCACCCCCCTTCTTTGCCAACTCCACCAGTTGGGTTACATAAAACTCCTCTTGGGCGTTGCTATTGTCCAGTTGGGAGATATATTTTTCAATAATTTCCCGGCGGAAAAGGTAGATCCCACTATTGACCCACTCAATTTTCAATTGTTCGGGGGTGGCATCTTTTACCTCAACTATCCTCTCAATTTCCCACTCTCCCCCCATAATTATTCTCCCATAACTATTGGGTTTTTCAACCCTCATAACCCCCACGACCACATCTCCATCAACTTTCATCAACTCCCTAATATCTTGCTCCTCAATTAGGGGGGTGTCGCCGTTGATAACGATAATCTTCTCCCCCTTCAAATGGGAGGCACACGCCATTAACGCCCCCCCAGACCCGGGAAAATTCTCCAAATCTTGAACCCAAACTTTGACCGGATACTCTTCCACCACCGGGCGGGTAGTCTCCAGTTTGTGTCCCAAAATAACATTTACAGAGGAGGTAACTTTCAACGCCTCTTCAATAATCCAGTGAATCATAGGTTTATCACAAAGTGTATGGAGGATTTTGGGGAGAGAACTTCTCATTCGGGTGCCTTTCCCCCCCGCCAAAATTACAATTTCCACCATTTGCCGACCCTTTTTTTGTTAAAATTGTAGCAATTAATTCCAAAAGGTGAAGATGTGAAATGCGATGCCTTTGGGAAATGTGGGAGTTGTCAACTCTATCAACTCCCCTACCCAACCCAAGTCCAGTTGAAGAAGGAGGAGTTGGAAAATCTCTTGAAACCCTTCAATCCCCCTCCAGTTGAGGTTTTTACTGGATCCGAAAGCTATTACCGGGGACGGGGGGAGTTTCGGATTTGGAGAATGGAAGATGGACGGGTGCTCTATGGAATGCGAAAAAGGGGAGATGGGAGAAAAGTTGTTCCGATAGAGGAGTGCCATATTGTAGACCGGGCTATTTTCGATTTTATGCCCCTCCTCCGGCGGGAGTTGGAGGAGGGAAATCCTATTTTAAAAGAGAAACTTTACGAGGTTGACTTTCTCTCCAATAGCCGGGGGGAGTTGATTGTAACTTTAATTTACCATAAAAAGATTGAAGAGGAGTTGGCGGAAGAAGTTAGAAAATTACGGCAAAAATACCCAAAAGTCCATTTTGTAATTAGAAAAAAAGGGAGAAAGGTAGTCTTTGACCAAAACTGGTTAATTGAAGAGTTGGAGGTGGAGGGGGAGAAATTCTATTACAAAATTGTAGAAAATAGTTTTACCCAACCCAACCGGAGTATCAATCAAAAGATGATTGGGTGGGCACTTGATGTAACCCAAGGGTTGTCGGGGGATTTGGTGGAGCTCTACTGTGGAAATGGAAATTTTACCCTTCCACTGGCAAAAAAGCGGTTCCAAAAGGTTATTGCCACCGAAATAAATAAGGAGTCGATTGAAGGAGCCCTCTACGGAGCGGAGTTGAATGGGATAAAAAATGTAACCTTTTTGGCTATGGGAGTAGCCCAGTTTGCTCAACTTTACCAAGAAAAATCCCCCCTTCTCCAAAATTATCGATTGGAAACCAT
>Ga0256843_1002971_pt1 | contig 12052 bp, 7 predicted proteins | sample AlvinellametaG_FD_191572 | JGI IMG/M metagenome (GOLD analysis project Ga0256843, IMG submission 191572) | Pompeii worm associated microbial communities from hydrothermal vent at the East Pacific Rise, Pacific Ocean - Alvinella | ecosystem: Host-associated > Annelida > Integument > Unclassified ... | reverse complement strand
TCAGTAGCACTTTTTGTACGAAATGCTTTGTCCGTTCCACCTTGAATAATGGCAAAGATGTTTTGATCGACTCCGACACCCTCTTTTTGTTTTGCACGAAAATACTCTATGGACTCTTCTGCCCATGCCGTTGTTCGCTCAATGCTCAGTTTGATACGCTCCTGCGTTGCAGGAAGTGCTACAAGGTCATCGAGTATCATCATGATGTCTGAACCGAGATTGTGTTGGATGTCTATTACTTTTTTTGGTGTGAAGAAGTGCTTGCTTCCGTCTATGTGAGAGCGAAACTCAATACCATCCGTCTTTGGCTTACTGATATCAGAGAGAGAAAATGCTTGAAATCCACCGCTGTCTGTAAGAAAACTTTTCGGGTATTTTGTAAAACCGTGGAGTTTGCCCATCTTTGCGACGGTCTTGTCACCGGGACGCAGATACATATGATATGTATTTGCCAAGATGATCTCAGCGCCTAACATATCAAGCACATCATGTACGTCCAAAGATTTGACACTTCCAACAGTTCCTACAGGCATAAATACAGGTGTTTTTATCGTTGAGTGTGCAGTTTCTATGGTAGCAGCACGTGCTTTGCCGCTTTTTGCTTGTAAAGTGAATTTCATAATTGCTCTATATTTTAAATTTTATGCAATTATAGCTAATTTTCCTCTGCTTGTAATGTAGCAAGTGGTTTGGAAAAATAGAAACCTTGTGAGTAGTCTATCTCGAGCTCTAGTACAATATCTTGAACTTCTTTGGAATGTACATACTCTGCAATAATTTTTGCACCTATACTTTTCCCAAAATCGTTAATGGTTTTCGTTACATTGTAACTTTTGGGATCTTTATAGATATTTTTGATGAAACTGCCATCTATCTTGATGTAGTCAACCTGCATAGAGTGTACCCGTTCAAAGTTTGAGTTTTGGACACCAAAATCATCAATGGCAATAGCAAAGCCATCATCTTTTAAATTCATCAGCTGTGCTAAAGAGTTCTTTGCTCCGATAGCACTGATGCCTTCAAGCACTTCAAGTACGACTCTTGTCGCATCTATGTCATATTGTTGTAGTTTTTGTGCTAAATATTCACGAAGATAACCATCATTGAGATCATATTCACTGATATTGATAGAAAACTCATATCTGTTCTTTTGAAATATTTTAAAAGATTTATCTATCATGATCCTTGTTATGTCAGGTATCATACCTGTGAGTTCCGCAATATCAATAAATTCTAATGGTGATATTATTTCATCGTTCTCATCAATAACTCTTGCTAAACATTCATATTTTTCTATTTTATTTGTTTGATTGTTTATAATAGGCTGGAAGTAGGGCACTACATATTTATTACTAATTATACGTCGTAGTTTTGGCATATATTTTTGAATACGTAGCTGTAAAAGTTCTATTGGTGAGTCTTTTTGATAGACCTGTATTCTGTTCTTTCCTATTTTTTGTGCTTCTTTTAATGCAATATGAGTATTTTGAAGAAGATGCTTTTCTCCCTCAGCTAAAGCTATAGTTACACTTGTCTTCACTGAAAAATCATCAAAAATGATCTTATAAAGAAGAATTTCATTTTGTATGTTTTTTGAAAACTCTTTCATCTCTTCAAGTGTATTGCTTGTTGATATAAGTGCAAATTCATTTGAGTTGACCCTGTAAAGATCCATATCTTTTGGAACTCTCTCTTGTAGGAAATTTGCTATCTCTTTTAAGATGATATTTCCGTTAGCATAGCCATATGTGATATTGATACTGTCAAAATTATCAATATTGAGCAGTAACATGACTTTATGTTGGTCTATATCCTTACATTTGTTCATAAGGGCATTTCTGTTTGGTAGACCTGTAAGTTCATCTGTCACAAACTGTTGTGCCAATTTAGCGGTTTTTTCTTCTATCTCCTCTTTTAATTGTTCGTTATATCGGGATGAGAGTTCCTGTGCATGAATATCATTTGCTACTTTTGTCAAAACAAGATTAAGCTGTTGCATTTTAAGAGGCTTGATGATAAAACTGTCTACACCAACTTCTATGGCTTGGAGCAGGTATTCTGAATTGTTATGTGCAGAGATGATAATGATATTTTGTGTTGGATTTATCTTCTTTATCTCTTTTATTAATTCGATGCCGTTCATTCGTGGCATATTTATATCTGTAATGACAATATCATATGAGTTGTTTTTATACATTTCTAAAGCGTCTAAGCCGTCAACTGCTACATCCACAGAGTGAAAGAGAAGTTTGAATACCTCATGAAGTTGTAGTCTTGAAGCCTCTTCATCTTCTACATATAAGATATTTAACTTCATTGTTAATTTTTTTAAATCCTGCATTATTGTATTACCTTACTTTTATGCATAAATACATAAGTGGTGTCATCTTCTTGTGTTAGAATTTTCTTACTGTATATCTCTTGAAATTCTTGTTTGTTCTGTGCATTTTTAAAATCTTCTTTTAAATATGTACCGTAGAGCTCTTTTTTATTCTTAAGTGTGCACTCATTTAAACCATCGCTATATATAAGCATTTTTTCTATATTTCCTAATTTGAGTGTATCTATATTATAGCTCGTGGTATATGGTGCTAAGGGGATATTGTTCGATTTTATTTTATACACAGTATCATCTTGGCTGCACATATAGAGTGATGGCGGCATAGAAAAGATCGAATACTGGAGTAGCTCATCTGTTTTATTGAAAAAGAGAAATGTAGCTGAAACTACTTCATACTCGAGTAGATTTGGTTGTATATATTTGAGAAACTCTTGTAGTAGACTCTCTAGGGAGAAGAGAAGTTGATTTTGTTGAATTATATCAATGTAATAATTGACAAAGGAGCTGCACATCATTGCTGTTACAGATGCTGAGATACCTTTACCCATGCCATCAACCAAAAATACTAAATATTTCTCATCATTGATTTTGCGGATAATATAGCTATCCCCACTTAAAATATCAAGCGGCTTGTAGAAAAGTTCACAGTTGAAATCAAGTAATTTTTGACTCTCATAAGTATCATTTTTGGTAACGATCTTCTCTTTGTCGTATGTTAGGTTTTCCTGATAGTGACTGTAGTGAAGTTTTTCAGTTTGCTCTTTTAATATACAACGATCAACGATGACCGATTTTACAGCAAGATTGAATGTTGCAAAGAGAGATGCTGAGGTAAAAGGTTTTTTTAAAAAGCTTGTAATATGCAGATCCAATGCCTCTCTAAGCATATCAACACTCTCTAGTGCTGTTACCATAACAATAGGTATGGAAGCATCGACCTCTCGTATCTTTTTACTCATTTGCAGTCCATTTGCACGAGGCATTTGATGGTCTGTGAGTATTATATCTATATCCTCTTTCTCAAATACCTCAAAACCTTCAATTCCGTCTCTTGCAAAATAGACCTTTTGAAAGATAAGAGAAAAGAGGTCTCTGTATATGTTAAGTACATTTTCATCATCTTCAACACACAGTATGTTCAATGTTTTGTATATGTCTGAAATATAGCGATTACTCATCATTTTTATCCAAAATTATTGTAAATTCGGCACCATCATCTTTATTACGTACCAAGATACTGCCTTTTAAATGCTCTTGCAGTATTTTCTTGCTCATATAAAGACCGAGTCCTGTTCCTTTATTTGAATCTTTTGTTGTAAAGTAAGGATCAAATATTCTGTCAATAATATCATTGTTGATACCACCTGCATTATCAGAGATCTTGATGATACAAAGATTGTTCTTTGTAGAGACTTTGATCTCTATATGCTTTTGTGTATCGGCTAACTCTTCTAAAGCATCTCTGGCATTTGTAATGATGTTCATTAAGATGTGTTCTAACTCTTTTTTATAAGTGAAAATACTGGACTGCGTTTGAATATCAATGTCAACAGAGATGTTGTGATTTGTCAATTGTGTACCGATAATATTGAAAATATCTTCAAAAACAGCATCAAAACTAATGAGTTCTTTTTTATTGTCAGGTTTTGTGAAGTTCATAAAATCATTAATGGTCTGTGACATCTTTTGCGTCATATCCTCAATGAACTGTGTGGTCGTAGTGATCTCTTCTTTTGTGAGAAGATCCATTTCACTTTGAATATTGAGTTTGATGACCGCGGAACTTATTGCGTTTAGGGGCTGTCTCCATTGATGGGCGATCATATTTATCATTTCACCCATTTGAGCAGATTTTGACTGTCTTACTAAAATGTCATCTTGCATACGAATATCTGTAATATCAAGTGTTGTTCCAACTATTTTGACAGGTTCACCATTGTTAAAAATCAGTTTTCCGCTCTCTAAAAGTGTTAATATCTTATCATCATTGCGTTTGACCCTGATCTCTACAGAGTGGATTTTTGCATCATCAAGCTCTTTGTGTACATCGATGAGCTTTTTTCTATCTTCAGGTACGACCATATTGATAAAATCGGTATAAGAAGGTGGATCATCATCAGGATTCATATTATATATCTTATAGCTCATCTTCGACCAGCTGATTTTCATATTTGTCAGATCCAGTTCCCATGATCCAAGATTGGACATCTCCTGAATCATCTCAATGGTATTGTTCTTTGCAGAGAGCTCATTACTTACTTTTTCCTGTAAAAGGGTCTGCTCATGTAACTCTTTGGATGTTACATTGATGATATGCATCAGTGCTTTTGTTGTATTGTCTGCATTGTATTGTTTTTTATTGTACTTGTGTGGATTTGGGGTTTCTGATTCAGAAAGTGCTACGGCTGTCATGGTCTGATTGAGTAGCTCTGGTCTCTCTTTTGTATAGAACTCACCATAAGTGAAAAAACCGCTTGTTGGAGCAATGTCTGCAAAAGGTTCTATCTCTTGATATATCAGATCTGGTATAAAACGACGACGTGCCATACATGAATAGATGAAGAAAGACTCTACACTTACGGTATCAATATTCTCTACAGGGTTCGATAGAATGGTCTTGACTTCACCAATTCCAATATATACATATTCTCCCTCAGCAATGTTTCCTGCAAAACAGAGACTTCCATCATCATGTTTGGCAATGGCAGCCCGTGCTTTTTTTAAACCGTTTTCATCAATGATAAGAGGAAACTCGATACCTGTTTTAGGAAGTTCGTTGGATACATCTTCACCAAGATATTTTTTATAGAATTCGACAGTCGTTATATTGTCAATGGTATATACTCTGTTCTTAACTGCTTTTGTAATTTTATGTTTTATACCTATGGAACTCCATCCAAAACTATGAAAATTATTTACAGATAAGCTTTCAGAATTGAGCGATACACCTACTGCACCTCTGTCATAGAGAGTACCGTTGATACCAACATAACATCTCTTAAATTTTGCATTGTCTGCGGAGAGACCTCCTGCAATGATCGTGTGAGGATTTATACTGTATATACCCTCTAAATACTCTTCACCATTACACAAAAGACCATTTGCAAAAGTGATGATAAGTTTAGTAGTATCTGTAGTGATTTCCTGTGCGATTTTTTTACCTGCTAGAAAGCTCTCTTTATCATCACAAAAGGCGATTTTCAATGAAGTGTTCTCAAATGTGGAAATAGAAAGGATAGAAGAGTGTGTTAAGACTCTGTTTTGGATGATCTCTCCATCTGTTGTAGATGTAATGACAAAAGCATTTGGAAAGAGTTGCATGATATGTTTGAGCATATCTTGGATCTTGAGGGCATCTTCACCTGAAAAAAGTTGAATGAGAATAGATTTGGAACTGTTTATAAGTTCTTTAGTCTCTGTATCTATCAGCTTTGTAAGATCACTTTTTATCTCATAGATATAAGTTTTCATTTATCACATTTTTTGAACATTTAACAAAGTGATGAGGTTCAATTCATCTAAAAGAGTATGTAGTCCATCATCTTTAACGTAAAGAGAAAGTGAAACGTTTGTTGTCTGCACAAGTTTACATAGATACCCAATAACTGAGGAAGTAATTGAAATAGAATCTAGTATATGAATTTCAATCTCTTTTATATTTTTTAACATCTCATTAAGCTCTCGTGAAATTGTATGATAATGTTCAACACTTTTAATATTTCCTGTAACAATTAAGCGGTTATTTGACGATTTTATATTCATTTTTGTACTCCGATAATTCATAATATTCCTCATAATATTAAAATAAGCTGAAAATATATAACTGATTATGTAATATTATACTTTATGTTTCAAATATCTATTTGTATGAATAAAGGACGTAAAAGGGTAATTTTTGGTGCATTAGAACACTCTAAGCCCTTTTATTGTAAAATCGTTGAAAATATTTTTTAAAGGTGTATTAATGGCAACTATCGGTATGGGAGATATCAAAAAGAACGTTCGTCTAGTAGTGGGCGAAGTACCATATAAAGTAGTGGAATTTCAACATGTGAAACCAGGTAAAGGTGCTGCGTTTGTTCGTATGAAAATGAAAAGCTTTTTAAATGGTAAAGTAGTTGAGAAGACTGTTCACGCAGGTGATAAATTTGAAGTACCTGAAATTGACTACAAAACTATGCAGTATCTATATGATGATGGTGAGATGTATCAGTTCATGGACAATGAAACATATGATCAACTTGGTCTTTCATATGAGCAGTGTGATGAAGCTTCAAAATGGTTCAAAGACGGAATCAATGTAGATATAGTATTCTATAAAGGAAATGCTATCTCTGTTCAAGCTCCGGAGATCATGGAGTTCGTTATTACAGATACTCCACCGAACTTCAAAGGTGATACTTCAAGCGGAAGTAAAAAACCAGCGACTTTAGAGAGTGGTGCGGTCATTCAAGTTCCGTATCATGTTTTAGAGGGTGATACTGTAAAAGTAAATACTGTTGATGCGGAGTATCTAGAAAAAGTTAAATAGTTTTAACTGCACTCATAAGGGGAATGTAGCATGGGATTAAGCAATAAAGAGTTACCGAAATTAGGTTTTTTGTATATGGACTATGTCCTGAGATTTTTTGACCACTCCAATTTTAAAGGGTGGCCAAACAAGATAGAAACTGTTGTATATCATTGGAAAAATGATAAGGACAGATTTATCAAAGAGGTAAAACGTAAAAAAATCGATGTTCTTATTGGGAACGTTCCAGCTACTGCTTATGAGACCTTTCGTGAGATCGCACGTGAGCTGCCTCATGTGCGTTTCATCCCATCTTTAGATACACAGTTCTCTAACAAATCTAAAGAGAATGTTACACGATTCGCATGGAAATATGATCTTCCGATTCCAAAAACATATATCTATTATAATCATAAAAATGCAGATAAATTTTTACAAAAGTGTGAGTATCCAAAAATAATCAAAAAATCTTATGGTCCATCTAACTATGGTGGTTACTTTGTACATAAAGTAGACTCTTACAAAGAAGCTCGTGAGTTGTTTGATGAAAAAAGATACCATCCTCAATACTTTCAAGATTTTGTTCCAATGGAAGCGGATATTCGTGTAATGCTTATAGGACATAAACCAGTATGTGCGTTTTGGCGTCGTGCACCGGAGGGGGAATGGTTGACAAATACCTCTCAAGGTGGAAGTATGGACTACAATGATGTTCCAAAATCTGTTCTTGATCTTGCTGTGAAGGTCTCTAAGGCAGCAAAAGCCGAATACTGGGCTTGTGATGTTGCTTATGGCAAGGATGGCAAGGTTCGTATTTTAGAATGTGCTACTGCGTTTGCTGCATTTCCATACATCAGAGACTGGATCGGTGAGTATTTGATGTGGCTGCTTAGTGAGGGAAGATTTAGAAAACCGAACGTTCCTATGTTCAACTGGGAAGAGCTTGGAAAGATCTCACCTGATCTGCTTCGTACTATGAGACATATTACATTTGGAAAGTTCCATCCAAGTTATGATGGTGCTTACTTTGGTAAGAAAAAGAGAATGTATGGCAAAGAAGAGGTCTATATTCACGAACTTGATAAAAAGTACAAAATGTATGCGGTCAAACGCAGATATACTGAAGAGTGGCCGAGTGAAAAGTGGAACTACCAAGATAAACTTGCACTTAAACCTCTGCGTAGTTTGAAGAAAAAATCAGATATCGAAGTACCGGCTCCGACAAAAGATGAAAGCAGTGAATCTGCTGAGAATGAAGTAACGATCACGAAAGAAGAGATAAGTGATTTCTTAACTTCCATCAAAGGGATAGGTAAGAAAAAAGTTAACAATATGTTGAAGCATTTTGGTGATGTTGAAGAACTTCTCGGTGTTCTACACCAAAACAGCACTCTTTTAAAAGAGGTGGAAGGTATGACCGAAGAGCTTGTTAAAAAAATTGACAAAGCATGGAAAAAACTTCTAAAATAATCTCCTCTGGTTCCCATACTCGGTGTGGGAACATCTTCTAACTAATTACATAAAAATCACTAAGTAAAATTAAGACAATTTCACTATAATCACTTTTATATTTTAACTATTTTAAAGGTGATGTTTTGAGCGCAAAACCACAATTTACACATCTTCACTTACATACAGAATACTCACTTCTTGATGGTGCTAACAAACTCTCAAATCTTGTCTCTCGAGTTAAAGAGCTGGGTATGACGAGTGTCGCTATGACAGATCATGGAAATATGTTCGGTGCTATTGATTTTTACAAGCAGATGAAAGCTGCGGGACTCAAGCCAATCATAGGGATGGAGGGTTACATTCATAACGGTGAAACACTTGATGATAAAAGTACAAAACAGCGTTTTCATATCTGTCTATATGCCAAAAATAAAAAAGGGTATGAAAACCTTATGTACCTCTCTTCAAAAGCCTTTATCAACGGCTTTTACTACTTTCCGCGTATCAATAAAAAAGAGCTGCGTGAACACAGCGAAGGAATAATCTGCTCTTCTGCATGTCTGCAGGGAGAGGTGAACTGGCATCTAAATCTACAAAATGAGAGAAATGTCAAAAACGGTGCTCTTGGGTATGAGGGTGCACTTGCTGTTGCTCGTGAGTATCAGGATATCTTTGGTGAAGATTTTTATCTTGAGATCATGCGTCACGGTATTGGCGATCAGCTCTATATTGATGAACAGATATTGCGAATATCACGTGAAACGGGTATTAAAATCGTAGCAACAAATGATACGCACTATACATATCCTGGCGATGCTCAGTATCATGAGGCTTTTATGTGTATCGGGATGAATAAGCTCTATGATGATCCAAACCGTATGCGTCACTCTGTGCATGAGTTTTACATCAAATCACCTGAGGAGATGGCAAGATTATTTGTGGATATTCCAGAAGCCATTACAAATACACAAGAGATAGCAGACAAAGTAGAAGAGTTTGAACCGATCGTAAAATCGCCGACACCTCCAAACTTTAAATTTACACAAGAGTATGCTCGTGAAGAGGGACTTGATTTTGACTTTGAAGATGATGCACCATTGCCTGAGAATGCGACAGAAGAGCAGAAAAAGAAATGGATGAGCGCGGCCGATAAGAATGATGCGGCATATTTTGTGCACAAGTGTAAAGAGGGGCTTGAAAACCGCCTCAAAATCGTTCCTCCAGAACGTCATCAAGAGTACAGAGAGCGATTAGAGTTTGAGATGAACATCATCAACTCTATGAAGTTCCCTGGCTATATGATGATCGTATGGGACTTTGTCAAAGAGGCAAAAAGGATAGATGTAGCAGTAGGACCTGGGCGTGGTTCGGCTGCAGGAAGTCTTGTTGCCTATTCGCTAGAGATAACCGACATCGACCCTATGAAGTATGACCTGCTTTTTGAGCGTTTTTTAAATCCTGAACGTGTAAGTATGCCCGATATCGATATGGACTTTATGCAGGCTCGTCGTGGAGAGGTTATCGACTATGTTGTACGAAAATATGGGCGAAATCAAGTAGCACAGATCATCACTTTTGGTTCACTTCTTGCAAAAGGGGTTATTCGTGATGTTGCACGTGTTCTCGATATGCCGCTCTCTCAAGCTGACAAGATGGCAAAACTTATTCCAGATGAGCTTGGAATTACACTCAATGGTAAAACGAAGAACGGGAAGTTCGTAGAGGGGGCTTTTCAAAAAGAGCCGAAGATCCAAGAACTTGTCGAATCCGATCCAAACGCAGCACGTGTGTGGGAGTTCGCAAAAAAACTTGAAGGTCTTAAACGCAACTCGGGAATGCACGCTGCAGGTGTTGTGATAAGTAATGAAGAGCTTTGGAAAAAGACACCTATCTACAAGCCAAGCGGTGAGGATACTTTTGTAACACAGTACTCACTTAACTACATGGAAGATGTTGATCTTATCAAATTTGACTTCTTGGGTCTTAAAACACTTGATGTTATCCAAAACGCAGTGAAGCTTATCAAACGCCGTTATGACTTTGATGTGAAGTGGCATGAGATAGATGAGAATGATGCCAAAGTGTATGAGGTTATTCAAACAGGTGATACTGTAGGGATGTTCCAGATAGAGTCCAGTGGTATGCAGGATCTTAACCGTCGTCTAAAACCCGATAATTTTGAAGACCTTATTGCGGTCTTGGCTCTTTACAGACCGGGACCGATGGAGTCTGGGATGCTTGATGATTTTATCGAGCGTAAACACGGACGTCAAGAGATCACCTATGTATTTGAAGCACTTGAAGAGATACTCAAACCTACTTACGGGGTGATCGTCTATCAAGAACAGGTTATGCAGATCGTTCAGACCATCGGTGGATTTAGTCTTGGCGGGGCGGATATCGTTCGTCGTGCCATGGGTAAGAAAAAAGTCGAAGAGATGATCAAGTACAACAAAGAGTTTAGTGAGGGTGCTGCAAAGCAGGGACTTGACTATAAAACCGCTTCAGAGCTTTTTGACCTTATCGAAAAGTTCGCCGGTTACGGTTTTAACAAATCTCACTCAGCAGCCTATGCAATGGTTACCTTTCAAACTGCATGGCTGAAAACCTACTATCCAAATGAGTTTATGGCAGCACTTCTGACATCGGACAAGGACAATACCGAAAAGGTCGTTCGTTATATCGATGAAGTAAAACGCATGGGAATCGAGCTTGCGCCGCCTGATATTTGTGACTCACAACTTGAGTTCTCTGCTATCACAAAAGACAATAAAGAGATCATTCTTTTTGGACTTGGTGCCATTAAAGGGGTAGGTGAGGCCGCCATTCATGCGATGCTTGAAGAGCGTGAAGAGAACGGTGACTATGTTTCACTGCAGGATTTTGTAAACAGAATAGAGCCGAGTAAAGTAAATAAGCGTGTTATTGAAGCCATCATAAAATCAGGTGGTTTTGACAGATATGGCTACTCAAGAAAGGCACTTTTAGATCAAGTCGAACTTATCGTCGAGACAGCCAAAAAAGCAAGTGAGGCAAAAAAGAATGCTTTTGGAAGCCTTTTTGGGGATGATGAAGAGATTACGACTGTAAAACTGGAACTTACCAACTCCGATGAGTATGAGCTCAAGGAGATCTTGGAGTTTGAAAAAGATACCTTAGGATTTTATGTCTCGGGACACCCTATGGATGAGTACCGTGAAGAGTTGGATCAGTTAAACTATACGCTCTCTTCGGAGTTAGAGAACATCAAAGATGGTTCTTTTGCGATATTTATCGGAAAAGTTGAAGAGATAACGAAAAAGATCTCTAAAAAAGGAAATCAGTTCGGAATAGTCAACTTGATGGACTTTCACGGAAATATTGAGATAATGCTCTTCTCAGACAAGCTCGAACAGCTCTCTGCAATGGACTTGGAAGAGCCTGTTGCGTTTAAGGCAAGAGTGACGCATACGGACTTTGGTCCACGTTTTAATGTCACAAAACTGATGACGCTCAAAGATGCCAAACGCGAGACAAAAAAGGTTAAAAAAGAGGTGCAGGAAGCTCCTCCTGAGCCTATTAACCTTGCTGTACGGCTCTCAAATGATTTTGATGTGTTGGAAAAACTCTACACTCTTATCAGACAAAACCCGGGAAACAGACCACTCAAAGTAACCATAGTCTCCAAACTGCACAATGTTGTCATAGACTCTGCCATACGTGTAGGAAGTCAGATAGTTGGTGCGTTAGAGGGGAATGAATTTGTGGAT
>Ga0256843_1002970_pt1 | contig 12062 bp, 13 predicted proteins | sample AlvinellametaG_FD_191572 | JGI IMG/M metagenome (GOLD analysis project Ga0256843, IMG submission 191572) | Pompeii worm associated microbial communities from hydrothermal vent at the East Pacific Rise, Pacific Ocean - Alvinella | ecosystem: Host-associated > Annelida > Integument > Unclassified ... | reverse complement strand
CACTCGCACAGGCACTTCCTGTACTTGCAGCAATTCCTGCACGATTCAGATCCCAAAGCATTGACTCCCCTTCGATTCCTCTAAAAGAGATCAAAATGGTATTGGGGGTTCGTTTGGATCGAGGGGTTACCACAAAAGTATCAGGAATCTCCAAAAGGGCATCTTCAAACTCATCTCGCATCTCACGAACATCACTCATCTCAAAGTCAAGGGCATCTACTGCCTGTTCCATCGCTTTACCCATACCAACAATGCCAGGGACATTAAGCGTACCCGATCGGTATCCTCCCATTTGAGATCCACCATGAAGCAGGGGCATTAACTCTTTTCCCTTTTTCATATAGAGTCCACCAACCCCTTTAGGTCCATGAAATTTATGAGCAGAAAAAGTCATATAATCAACATTAAAGCTTTGGACATCCACAGGAACTTTACCAATGGCTTGTACGGCATCGGTATGAAAGAGTACCTTATGCTCTTCACAGATGGCACCAATCTCTTCGACAGGAAAAACGGCACCCGTCTCATTGTTTGCCCACATCACCGAGACCAGTGCCGTTTTGTTGGTAATGTTCTCCCGCACGCTCTGTGCCTCGATCAACCCTTCACTGTTGATGGGTAGATAGGTTACACGACACCCCTGCGATTCGATAAACTTTGCGGTAGCAATTACCGAAGGGTGCTCGACTTCAGAGATAATAATGTGGTTTTTTCTCCCTGTGAGAATATACTCAAAATAGATACTTTTCAAAACCCAGTTATTGCTCTCTGTGGCACAAGAGGTCACCACCACACTGTCCTCTTTGGGGGCATGAATCCCTGCGTAGATCTTCTCCATCGCCATTTTAAGTGGCTGATGTGTCTCTCCTGCAAATGAGTGCAGAGAGTTTGGATTACCATACTTCTCTACAAAAAAGGGATCCATTACTGCTTTGACCTGAGGATCAACCGCGGTCGTAGCATTATTGTCCAAATATACTTTCATCTTTTTCCTTTAACTTCAATTCGGATAAACTTTGTCCTAATTAACTTTTCCCATACTACATCATTAAAGCTTAAATCCTAATAATCTTTTGAAAATTTTTGGATTATACTCCTTTGGTTGTTAATAGTGAATAAAATAAATGCTAAAATGGCGAAAAAATGAACCAAGGGATAGAAATGGAAAAAAACCAAGAATTTGAATCAGCGATTATAAAAATACTCGAACTTTTAGGTGAAGATCCTCAACGGGAAGGACTCCTCAAAACCCCCAGTCGTGTTGCCAAAGCTCTTCAGTTTCTCACCGAAGGCTACCACCAAGACCCCAAAGAGATTCTTAATCAAGCCCTCTTTACCTCCAGCAACGATGAGATGGTGGTAGTACGTGATATTGAGTTTTACTCCATGTGTGAACACCACATGTTGCCCATTATTGGACGCGCTCATGTGGCGTATATCCCTGATGGTAAAGTGGTTGGACTCTCCAAAATCCCACGTATTGTCAATGTCTTTGCTCGACGACTTCAGATCCAAGAGCAGATGACCGAACAGATCGCTGACGCTATTTTAGAGACCATTAACCCTAAGGGCGTTGCGGTGGTGGTGCATGCCCGACACATGTGCATGGAGATGCGAGGCGTTCAAAAGATCAACTCCACCACCGTTAGCTCTGCCCTACGTGGACTCTTTAAGCGTGACCAACGTACCCGCAGTGAGTTTTATAATATTATTAATACCCCTGCCCCATCTAACTTTTAGCCTTTCCACTAAAAAGCTTCATCGTCATAGGCGGATGTCGTTCACTGCTGTTGTCCTCTTGCATTGAAGCATTCTCTTCCAAGGGAAACGCATAGAGATGAATCTCTATGCGCGCATTCTGAAGAGGACCATGGGTGGCATCCTCTGCCGACACAATTGGAAACTCCTCCCCATAACCTGTTGCATCCATGTAAAGCGGTTGATAGTGTGCTTGAAGATACCTCAAGAGCGCATCAGCTTGTGCTTGGGTATGGATTCGATGTTCACGATAGGCTCCCGTTACTTCACTGTGTACGGCAATGATAACCGCAACCTCCTCATTGATCCGATGAAAAATATCCACCAACATTGGTAGTCGGTACTGATTTTCGGTCTCATTACCTTCAAGTAATGAACCATTGACATCAAACTCAAGCGGTGCGTAACGCAACAGTAAATTCAAATCCTCTTCCGCTTCAGAGACGCTTCTTTTGATAGGCTCCTCTTGGGGCAGTACCATTTCAGGTAAAAAATGTTTTATTGAAACTTCATGATTCTCTTGAATGGTCCATCGTATTCCGATCCCAATCAGAAGTAACAGAAGTCCTAAAAGCGTCATAAAAAGTTTTTTTGCTTTCAAACGTAGATTCCATCCTATACAATATTGTTTAAATTCATTTTTTTATATTTTATCATAAAATATTTTACAACAGATATAATTATGCTATAACCCATAAATGTTTTATTGTCATTAAAATATAACAGGAAGATTTTAAGCTTATATTTTTTTAAATTTTTTTTGAAATCCCTATTTTATGGTATCTCAATGAATATTTTTTCCAAAAACTTAATCTAAAATAAATTTTAAAAACTAAAAATTAAGTTAAGTTATTATTTAAATTGTATAAAATTGTACTAGAAATTATCAGCAAAACTATGCCCAAACGTGCGACTGATAATGGATCAATTAAAATTATATTTCGAAAGGAAAACAGAGATGAAAATTAGTGTTATGGGAATAAATCACAGCAAACTACTAAGTGGAAAAGAGTTAGTAGAGATGGGGAATGAGGTTGTCTACGTCTGTAAAGATAATAAACGGGTTGAGAACATTAAACGGGGATACTATCCCAATGAGGAGAAAGAGCTCTTCAATGCCATCTGTAAACGCTCCATTGATTTTACCGATAACATCAAAGAGGCGCTAGAGACCACCAACATGTGCTTTATCTCAGAGGAGAGTAGCAACAACTCTGAAGCACTGTTTAACATTCTCTCTACCGCCAAAACCATTGGACAGCACATGACCTCTCATACGTTTATCGTTGATCGATCCCCCCTTCCCATGAATCGTCAAGAGCTCATTCGAAAAACCATCCAAGAGGAGCTCGATAAACGCAACTCAAACCTTACGTTTGAAGTAATCTCCAATCCAAACTTTCTAAAGGCATAACGTCATAAAAAGAAACAAAAAGAACTCTTTTTGCCAAGACTAAAAAAATTTATAATATAATATCACAAAAAAATGGCAAAAGAGTCTTCCCAATGTTTCAAACCATAAAAAAAATTATTCCCTCATTGCTCTACAGTATCGTTCTGCTAGCACTCTTTTATTGGCAATTCAACGCCCAATATGCTCAGATTATCAACGCGTTTAGCAATGAGAAACTCTCCATACTCTACAGCTATCTTTTTCTTTATTATTTTGGGCTCTTTTTAGTAGGAATAACAACGGTCAACCTTATAAACTATCTGCTCAATAGAAAATCTTTTGTAACCGTAAGCCTTATGACCCTTTTGATCTTTTATGCCCTTACCTTACCAAACTTTTATCACATCATTGCGTACTTTATTCACTACCCACTGAATAACCATGCCATTATGAGCATGGTTTTCTTTATCGTTCTAACCTTTGCCTATGCCCTTTACAGCATTGTAATTCTCTATTTTAGGTCGCATATCCCTCTCAGTCATCTGATTATTTTTGTCCTGCTCTCAGGAGGCTACCTGCTCTATTTTCTTCAACATTATGGAAAGCCCCTCTTTTAAAAGCGGTGAGATTAGCCCCGTTGAATCTCTCCCCCGTAGCTAATAATCCCATAACGGAGATTGCCTACCTGCTTAAAGCCCAATGACTGCATTGCATACTGCACTTGAAAACTTCGACTTCCGGTATGACAATAGAGAATAATGGCTTGCTCTTTTTTATCCATATGCTCTTCAATTTTGGCATAAAATTGTGATGTCGGTACCAAGAGATCGGTCCCAACAATGTGTCCCATCTGAAACTCCATTAACTCACGAACATCCATTAAGATAAAATCAACCATACCCAAGCTTCGTGCTTCAATCAGTGCTTCAAGCTCATCTCCATCTAGCTGTTCTTTGGCTAAAAGTACCTTTGCCTCCTCTTGACTCAATCCACGAGAGTGCTCATGGACCACCTCTTCAATCTCATCCTCTTGCGCCAAGGATTGAGCAAACTCAGGGGTACAGAAGATTCCACAATGGCACTTACCCTCCTCAGGAATCTCTTTTTCCAATGCAGGTTTACAAGGACAGATACGATTATCCGCCGCTTTTTGCTCCTCTTTGGTCTCCCCAATTACCATAAAGCAGGGACAGTACCGCTTTCCATACATCAGTTTATTTCGGGCAAGCCCCATGGCAACCCCCTCATTCACATCCGCTTGAGGATGTTGAACAAAACCAAATCGTTGGTTAACCTTTTTAACAAAACTCCATGTCTTCTCTAACTCCGCTTGAAACTCAGGGGAGTTAATATCTACCTGTTGCATTTATCTAATCCTTATTTTTTTGATGGCATTTTATACTAAACTCTCTAACGATTGGTACGATTTGCATCAAATAGTATGTTTTCAAAAATATGTGAGATATTATCCAACAGATTTTTGGTCTTATTCAAGTCAATGGCAACTTTACTCTTTTGAACCAACACCCCCGCCTCTTTTGAGATATTGATCTCATCAAGTGCACGCTCAAGCGATTGCGCTTTTTGATTTGCCTTCTTCTCTAAGCCCTCAAAAAAATGGTTGGTCTGATTTAAATCAATCACAATCTTCTCATCCTCAAAATGCAAGCCCATCTTCTCTAAAATATCCACCTCGGAAACATTCACCTCTCGTACCATGGGAAGGTGTTGGGTGGCTGATTTGGTAACACGCTTAATGGTTTTATTCATCTCCCTTAAATCTACCAAATCATCTCCCCCACATCCTCCCATCAATAGGGCATAAAAAGCCCACAATATAAGCCATCTCTTCATTTTCATCTACGATCCTTTATCGATTTTTTTATACGAATTATAACAGATTTACCTGTAAATGTTAATCCAATTGTCCCCTTTTAGGTCCGATATTCCACAATTTCTCCACAATCTTTATGTAAATTTTCTAAGAAGTGTACAGAGACAAACAAGGGAGTTTGATAAATGAGAAAGAGAAAATATTTTTCTCTTGCATTGAGCGTAATACCCATCCTCATGACAGGGTGCATGCAAGAGAAGATATCAAGAGTTAGCCCATCTAAGCCAAAAGATCACCGCTTAAACGATCAAGAGAATATTCAATATCCTACCACTAAAACCCTGCTAACTTCCTCTGTTTCGCCTCATAAAACGCAAGAGCTAACCCAAGATTTTAACCAAATCAAACGCGATAACGGGGAGGACTCCTTAATGGCGTTGGATCAAGAAGATCTCTGGTTAGAAGAGAGAGATAAATACAACACAGTGCCAACGATTCCTCTTGCACAAACCGAACCCATCGTTGAATCCCAATGGCAAAATGACCCTTACGAACCCTACATTCAACCGGAATTTTATAACGATTTTTACGCTCGAAGAGAACCCTCCGTAGAGATGATCCCCATCCCCGTCACCTTTCCTAAAAATAATCAAGAAGCACCTCTTATGGAAGAAGAGGATGACGAGCCCATGATAATGGAGAATACGGTCGCAGATGAAGAGATAATGGAGAGGGAAACCATTGCAAGCAATGAAGAGAGTGAAGAACCCATTGAGGCGATGGAAGATGATGATGACCCCTTCAAATCAAAAAATGAGAAGTTCCTTCTACCCATCAAACCTAGAAAAATCACAACAACCGAAAAGATCAGCAAAGAAAAAGAGCTTGAAGAGATCAGCAAAGAAGAGGAAGTGATTTTAACCGCGACCAACTATCTAGGAACCAAATACGTTTGGGCAGCCAATGGTCCCAATGCCTTTGACTGTTCAGGCTTTACCAAATACGTCTATCGAGAGATTGGGGTTACTCTCCCACGCTATTCAGGCAATCAAGCCAAAGTGGGCATGAAAGTTGCGTTTGATGAGTTGCAAAAAGGCGACTTGGTCTTTTTTGATACCGAAAAAAAATTTAAACGACGGGTTAATCACGTAGGGATCTATATTGGAGATGGAAAATTTATTCATGCTAGCTCCGCTAATAAAAAAGTGGTTATTACAAGCTTTGATAAAAAGAAATTCTATAAACGGCGGTTTTTATGGGGACAACGGGTTGTTAACTCCATGGGAAGTTACGCATCTCTAAAAAAATAAAATTCCCCTTCTGTAAAAAAGGGGAAATAGATAGCAAAAGAGGCTATCAATAATTAAGCAGAGAGTGCTGCTTTTGACGCTTCAGCTACCTTTGTAAAGGCTTCAGGATTGTTCATTGCCATATCCGCTAAGATCTTTCGATCCAACTCAATATTGGCCACTTTTAATCCGTGCATAAAGGTTGAATAGTTCATACCATTCAAGCGCGCTGCAGCATTGATTCGGATAATCCAGAGTTTTCTGAAGTCTCTCTTTTTTTGTCGTCTGTCTCTATAAGCATATACCAATGAACGTTCAAGCTGTTCTTTTGCTTTTCTAAAGTGTTTTCTTCTACCGCTGTAGAATCCTCTAGCTTGTTTTAATAACTTTTTGTGTCGTCGATGTCTAACGGTACCTGTTTTTACTCTCATATTCTTCCTTTACCATGTTTGTGCCTCAGTGGGCAAAATAGGTGTCATTTTATTCTTAAAATGAACTTGTCCCATCCTTGGGAGTTTTATTGCTCTTTGAACTAAACAGAGAAAATCGTAATTATACGATCATCTCTTTGATTTTTTTAGCATCCGCGGGGTCAACGTACTTTGGCTTTCTGTTGGCTCGATGATGCGCACCATCTACTTTGGTCAAAATGTGAGATCGAAATGCTGTCCCTCTTTTGATCTTACCAGATTTTTTCACTTTAAAACGCTTAACTGCGCCTTTAACGCTCTTCATTTTTGGCATATCTGTTTCCTTTCATTGGGTATCACTCATAGAGAATGAGGTCGCGTATTATACCCAAAAGATTTTAATCTAGCATTACTCAATAATTTCAATGGTCTCTTGGGCTTTGGAGACCGAGATATTCTCTCCCCCCATCGCTTTCATAATCACTTGATTGCTCTTTTTCTGAAGCTCACCTTCCCCAACATAGACCGGAATCGCCATGGCACGCATGCGTGCTCCACTCTCCTCATCTACCTTGATCAAGAGACGGATGTAATAAAGCCCATCACTTTGTGCGCTTACTTTGAAATGTAAGGGGAACTCTTTTTGCCCCTCTGAAACAGTAAACTTTAGAAGATCACCCGTGGGCTCTTTGCTCTCTAACCCTTCATCAAAAGCAACCGAAACCTCCATATCTCCGGCATTAAGGGTGGTGCTTAACGTTGCATTGATTTCAGCAACCTCTCCCACCTCAACGCGAGCGATATTGTGCGTAAGGTTTACTGGAGCTCCTGGTTTTTGGTAGTGTCCTTTGGTTGTTATCATCGTATTGTTTTTAACCTCTTTTGCCGTACTTGTTCCCACCATAGAGGAGAGAAGCAGTACAGAAAGTAATAATGTTCTTTTTTTCATTCTTTAATCCTTTTTTTAATTATCAACCACCACATCAAAGCATGGTGCACTCAGACCATTGTAATCGGTAATATCCAATAGATACTCCCCAGCTGATAGCGCGTATGAGGACTCTTCAACCTGATAGGCCGAACGGTCTGAGATCGCCAATGGTTCAAAAGGTACGCTTTTAAAGAGCATAAAGTCTGGATCTGAACGGTTACCATTGGTTTGCACCATACGGATGGTGTATTGGTCATCATCATCTAGCGTAAAACGTAGATAACGATGATTGTCCAGTTTGTTGCCTATCCCAAATCGGGTTGAGGTACAAACATTGCTTACCTTTCCAACGCTCAGATCCAAATAGAGTGGATAGAACTCATTACCATAAATATCATCAATTGAACCAATCGATTCACTGGCTAAAATAGCATCAATTTTTGATCGGTCCGCAGGTTCTTGCTCTTTGAGTGCGGTCATAAAGGTAAAGATTGACGTAAAGGCTTTGGTCGTTTTTTGTGGACCAGTCAAAACATCATAAATGGGCTCAAAACCTAAAAAGAGTTGATCCCCATCATCGTCATGCTCATCGTAAAGATCGTAAATAATACGCTGTATCGACCCCTCACTGTACCACCCTGGCTCTACCTTTCGGCTACTCTCTATGTCCATGGACCACCCCTGCGACTGCGCGTACCCTAAGGTATCAAAGTAGATCGGGTTATCCGTAGCAATTGCCGAGAAGGCATTACCCCACCCCTCGCCAAAGGCAACCCGAATGTCCAATATGTCACCTTCCGTGTGTGCCCCACCAATACTATCGGAGCGTGAAAAGGTGGATTCAAAGTAGTGTGCCCACTCATGAATCATAATATGATCATCAAACTCATCGGTATCGGAGTTAGCATCCCCTAAAATATAGAGTTTCTCATCCCCATCATAGTGTGAAGTAATGATTTGACCATCTGCCAATCCCTCTTCGCTCCCATTACCCGCGGCGATGTTGTTCACCGACCAGTTAATCAAGAGACGGGGAAAGGTTGCTTTTGCATCCACATTAATTACTTTTTTCATTGCGGAGTAGATCGAATCCAAGATGGCAAAAGGTGCCGCTGCACGGGTAGAGGTGTAGGCACCAACCGCATCATTCCAGCCCGAAGCTGCATGAAGGGAACGACGGCTGTCGGTGGTTCCCGTAGAGACCAAGCTCCCCTCCAATACATAGATGGCATCATTGTTGGTGTTATCTTGAACCCTCAGATCCCATCCTCCGGTTCCCTCTTTTTGCATGAGTGAATAGACCCGAATCTTTATCTCCGTATTCTCAGGAAGATTTGTTAAGAGATACTCTCCCTCATCATTGGTCGTGGTTGAAGTAACAACCTCATTGCAGGGACCAATTGCTTTGACCCATACCTGACGCGCTGGAGAGATCTTGACATTATCATGGTCCAACCCAATCCCATTAGGATTTACCCCAATGCGATCAAAGGTAACGGTTCCAGAGATACTCAACTCTCCGTTAGCGAGTACCAATGGACTGCCATCACTGCAAAGTGCTGGTTCGCTCTCTTCAGTAGATGCCTCCTCCTCGAGCTCTTCAGTAGCCGTCTCATCCGTACGAATCGTCTCATCAGCAGTTGCCACCACTGTGGTTGAGTCACTCTCCTCGGATGAGGAGTCGGTGGTATAGACAGGTGCCTCGGTGGTAGAGTCATCCGTATCAACACTACCACAACCAAGCAACGCAATACTAACCAACACCATGGGTAGGCTTTTAAATATTGTTCTCAAAGTCTTCCTTCACATTAAAATATTTCCATTGTGACATATTACTGTATAAAAATTGTTGAAAATCAGCTTAATTCTTATTTTAATAATAGTGTCGTTTTGGCAACGTACGTTTTTTACCCTCATGTTTCATCATAATTGCATGATCTTTGGTCGGCTTGGTGTACTTACTGTTGCCTTGGTTGAGTGAAACATTGTAACAGCTGTTATCAAATGAAACATCGTAAACATCCAATAGATACTCTCCCTTCTCTAAATAGATGGACAGAGTATCATACGGCGATCCCTCCATTTCTGAAATCCCAATATTCTCCTGAGATTTCTGTGGGTCATAGATCAAAATGTCGGGATCTTGATTGGGAGCAATTCGCCCATTGGGACTGGCATTGATCTGATAATTCCCCTCTTCAAGAATATTGATTCGAATGTAAGATCGATTGCCCAACTTGTTATAGACCCCATAGTTATTCTGATTGCAAACCGTAATGGTCTCTCCTAAACCCAAATATCGATAAAGGGGGAGAAGATTTTGAGTATTGGCTACATTGGTTCGGTTGCTACCGTAACTATCAGTGATGGTATTGATTCGCTCATACGCCACGGTCTTATCGATACCATTGGATTGTCGCCAATTCTCCTCTTTTAATCCATTAATAAAGGAGAAGATACTCGTAAAGGCTTTGGTATTCTTCTCCTTTCCAATCATCGTCTCATAGATGGGCTTAAATCCCAAAGCAACATAATCATGCTCCTCATTGGTGCTGTCATAAAGGTCATACAGAATCCGTTGTACCGATCCTTCACTGTACCATCCTGGGTTTTTTTGTGGTCCATCCTCTAAATTCATGTACCAACCATACGACTGCCGTACTCCGGACGTGTCAAAATAGATGGGATCATCCGTCGCAATACCAGAGAGGGCATTGCCCCATCCCTCTCCAAACGCCAAACGGATGTCCAGTGCCTCCCCAGGAGAGTGTGGTCCACCAATGCTATCGGTACGTGAAAACTGATCCTCAAAATAGTGACCCCACTCATGAATAATAATGTGATCATCGTACTCATCCGTATCGGAATTTTCATCCCCCAAGATCCATAAGCCTCGCTCACCATCATAGTGGGAGGTGATGATCTGTCCCGACTCCTTATCCCCTCCTGCGGCAACATTATGAACCGACCAATGCACGGTCAACGGAGGAAAGACCACCTCATCATCCGCTTGTCGAACCTTCTCCATCACATCATTGATGCTGTCTAAAATTGCAAACGGGGCTGCAACACGAGGCTGAGTATACCCCTCCCCTGTCCATCCTGAGGGTGCATGCAGGTCACGAACATTGTGCTTATTTTTACTGCTATGATACGCTCCTTCCATAACATAGAGGGCATCGGAATTGGTATTGTCCACTACCTTTACATCCCACATCTTCTCATTATACATTCTCGCATAAACACGAATTTTAACCTCTTGGTTCTGATTTACTTGCAAAGAGTAGTGCCCCGTTTCATCCGTTGTGGTTTGCGCAACTTCATTGCCATCTGGACCAAAGGCTTTGACCACCGCATGCTTTACTGGCTCCTTGGTCACAGCATCGTAATTCAATTTGGCGATCCCATAGCTCACCGTGACCGGTACACGATCATACGTCACCGTTCCAGAGATCTCCACCGCATTTTCAGGCAAAGGAGTGGTGGATGAACAGCCGAAAAAAAAGAGCAAAAATAGGGGTAAGAACTGGAGCATTTTTCTTAACATTGTAACGCCTTTTTGAGTATACTTTTGTATAGTTTAGCAGATTAAATCAAAAAAATCTATAATTTTTTTTTATTGTTTCCTGTTTTCTACCCCCCTCAATCCCGTGCCAACGACCCAATTTTAATAATTCTTAGCTAAAATACGGATCATTAACTAGAAGGTAATTAACATGATATATAGGCCCATTGCCATCGATCAAGAGATCACATTTAATAAAAAAAAGTTTATCGTTAGCAAAACAGACATCAAAGGAAACATTCTCTTTATTAATAAAAATTTTTGTGAAATCTCAGGCTACAGTGAAGAAGAACTTATTGGTGCACCGCACAATATCTCACGACACCCTGATATGCCACAAGCCATTTTTTTTCTGATCTGGAACAGTCTATTACGCGGAGAGCCCGTCTCAGGCGTTATCAAAAATTTAGCCAAAAGTGGTGAGTACTACTGGGTTATTGCCGATTTTGATATCAAAAAAGATGAAGAGGGAAACATCAAATCCTTTACCGCCTTTCGACGAGCTGCCCCCCAACAGGTTATCGACAACATTGAAGATCTCTATAGGAGTATGTTAAAAATTGAAAAGAAACACGGTATGGAGGGCTCACTCTCCTATCTTGAAGCATTTTTAGAAGAAAAGGAGAAAAACTACGATGAGTTTTTAGAGGAGCTCATCAAACCTACAGGGATTTTAGCAAAACTACTCGAAAGCTTTAAACGGATGGTTAGCTAAACCACTCTTAAGACTTTTTGAATTTTATCAATTACTAAATATTTTTATGTTGCATTTGACCCAATTTTTGATAGAGTTGCTCTGCCTTCTTCAGCTTAGCACGGGCATTAATGGGGTCAATCTCTACTGATAACTATTTTCTTTTCTCTTCACACCCCAAACCCTAC
>Ga0256843_1002969_pt1 | contig 12064 bp, 10 predicted proteins | sample AlvinellametaG_FD_191572 | JGI IMG/M metagenome (GOLD analysis project Ga0256843, IMG submission 191572) | Pompeii worm associated microbial communities from hydrothermal vent at the East Pacific Rise, Pacific Ocean - Alvinella | ecosystem: Host-associated > Annelida > Integument > Unclassified ... | reverse complement strand
ACTTTTTTCAAAATAGTGCATACTGCTACCATGAATGCAAAAGAACCAAAAAATAAAACAGTAAAAACAAAGCCCAAAGAGGAGGCGATTGTCAATCGGCTGATGTGTGCCACCCTAGAAGGGGTGAATGCGGCTGTTGTAGAGGTAGAGGCAACCTTTACCAAGGGGTTACCCGGCTTTACGGTAGTGGGCCTTGCCAGTTCAGACATTCAAGAGGCAAAAGAGCGGGTAAAGTCTGCACTGCTTGTCAATGAATTTGTCTTTCCGCCACTTAAGATCACCATTGGCCTTGCCCCATCGGAGTTGAAGAAGTCGGGTAGCCACTTTGATCTGCCTCTGGCACTGCTTGTGGCATTAAACAAAAGGGCATTTGAGCATAGCGATCTCTATGTCTTTGGCGAGTTGGGACTTGATGGACGCATTAAAAGCTCTTCGATGCTCTTCCCGTTGATCCTTTCACTTAAAGAGCAAGGCAGGATCAAAAGGGCGATGGTACCAAAGGAGGCGATGCACTACCTTAGACACATCTCAGGTGTTGAATTTATTGCGGTAGAGACACTGACTGAAGCAATAGCAATGTTTACAGGGGGGATGAGGGTAGAGAAGGTAGCATTTGACTACCAGGCAGAGCAGCTTGAAGTAGAGGGTAAGCGTTACTACTACCAAATGCATTATCCCGGTGATTTTAAAGAGATCAAGGGGCAGCAGGTTGCCAAACGAGCCGCCTTAATTGCAGCAGCAGGTATGCACAACCTCTTTATGGAAGGAAACCCCGGGTGTGGTAAGAGTATGATCGCCAAACGACTCCCATTCATCCTTCCACCTGTAAGTGAAAAAGAGTTACTAAGCATAGCCAAGCATCAATTTTTAGATGGGCAGATACCCACATTCTCTCCACAGAGGCCTATGCGTTCACCCCATCATACAGCAACCTCCGCTTCGATCTTTGGTGGGGGTTCGGGTATGGCCAAGATAGGAGAGGTGGCTTTGGCACACCACGGTATGCTCTTTTTTGATGAGTTACCACACTTCTCAAAACAGGTACTTGAAGCACTAAGAGAGCCATTGCAAGACAGAAAGGTGCTGATATCGCGTGTCAATAGCAAAATCGAGTATGAGGCTGATATTATGTTTGTTGCGGCACAGAATCCGTGTCCGTGTGGCAATCTGCTCTCAAAGCATAAAAGTTGTCGATGTAGCCAAAGAGAGATAGAGCGTTACAAAAACAAACTCTCCGATCCTTTTTTAGATCGTATCGATCTCTTTGTCGTGATGCAAGAGGTGCAAAGCAGTGACAGGACCGGTATTGACTCAAAAACGATGCACAAAGCGGTTTTGAGTGCATTTAAGGCACAAAAATGCAGAGGACAAGCCAGACTGAACGGTAAATTGACAGAGGAGGAGGTAGAGCGTTACTGTAGGCTCTCCAAAGAGGCAGAGGAGATGATAGAGAGTGCCATAACAAGGTTTGCACTCTCGCATCGCAGTATTGCATCGATTAAAAAGGTGGCACGAACCATTGCCGATATTGAGGGACATGTAGCCATAGAAAAGGGTGATATGTTAGAGGCGTTGAGTTATAGAAGACGCTAGTGTTTGCAAAGGGGGAGCCTAATCGGCAAGAGCCGATTAGGATTAGATAGGCAGTACTCTAATGTTCGGGTCGAGTTTCTCTTTGAGGACATTTTCGATGGCAAAGAGGGTACCTGTGCTTGAGGCGGCACAACCACTACATGCACCAAGGTATCGAATGTAGATGTCGATCTGTTCACCATTCTCTTTGATATCCAAGATCTCCATGTCGCCACCATCCATAATGAGCATCTGTCGGATGTTCTCATCGATGACTTTATCGACTGCTTTGATCTTTTGAACGATAGTCATCTCTTTAAATGGCAGATCTTCACCGGCACTGCTGGCATCAGCTGCCTGGGCGAGTTTCTCTTTTTCGTACTCTTCGAGTAGATCAACCAGGTAGATATCTTTCTCTTCATGTCCACCAGGGCGGATACACGACTTACAAAACGCTCCGGCTTTGGTGTAGTCGGTGATCTGCTCTACGGTTGTAAGATCGTTCAGGCGGATCACCTCACGAAGAGTTGAGAGGCTCACACGGGCACACTCACATACAATGATATCCTCTTCAAAGCTATCCATATCGACACCCTTGTACTGAGCGGCCGCTTTTTTAATGACATCGTAGGCCATGACTGAGCAGTGCATCTTTTGTGGTGGGACTGCCGGAGTATCTGGCTCATCACGCATCGCTTTTTCTACATCGATATTGGTGATCTTGACTGCCTCATCAACCGTTTTGCCTTTACACAGTTCTGCCATCGTGTCTGAAGAGGCGATAGCCGTACCACACCCAAAGCTTTTGAACTTACTCTCTAGAATCTTGTCTGTTTTTGGATCTACCGCCCAGTAAAGACGCACCGCGTCACCACAACTCTCTGCACCAAAGTCTGCTACGATGAGCTTGGCACCCATCTTTTCTGCTTCCTCTTCTGTGATCTCACCCATATTTTTTGGGTTGTTCATTAGATCTTGTACCTTCTGGCTGTACTCATCCCAGATGGTACCACCGATTAGACTGTCAAATCCCATATTTTTTCCTTTTTTTCTATTATGCTCTTAATAGTGGTTTTCAATGAAAACCTACCATCACTATTCACTATTCGTTATTCACGCTTCACTGTCTTGCCAAAGCAAGATCAATGTCCTGCACTAAGGCCGCTTTCATGCCCTTCGGGAGCGTAGGCGTAAGAGCTTGAGATAGCTCTAAGGCGTTCAACAGCTTTTTTAACCACCTCGATGGTGTACTCCAGCTCCTCCTCTGTGGTGTAACGGCTAAGAGAGAAACGGATGGCAGTATGTGCCAGATCTTCTGCCGCACCGATAGCCTCCATAACAGAGTTGGCTTCAAGATCTTCACTCGCACATGCACTTCCTGTACTTGCGGCAATACCTGCTTGATTTAAATCCCACAACATCGCCTCACCTTCAATACCTCTAAAGGAGATGAGTGTGGTGTTTGGTGTTCGTTTGTTGCGAGGTGTAACAACAAAGGTATCGGGGATCTCAAGAAGAGCATCTTCAAATTCATCACGCATTTCACGGACATCGTGCATCTCAAAATCAAGTGCATCGATAGCAGCTTCCATCGCTTTTCCCATACCGACAATACCAGGAACATTGAGTGTACCGGAGCGGTACCCGCCCATTTGTGAACCGCCGTGCAGACACGGTGTTAACTCTCGTCCTTTTTTGATGTAGAGGGCACCTACTCCTTTAGGGCCATGGAACTTATGTGCCGAGAATGTCAGGTAGTCGACATTGAGTGCCTGTACATCGACAGGTACCTTTCCGATAGCCTGAACTGCATCGGTATGGAACGGTACCCCAAACTCTGCACAGATCTCACCGATCTCATAGACAGGGAAGATGGCACCGGTTTCGTTGTTTGCCCACATAATGGAGACAAGAGCGGTTTTGTCGGTAATGACTTCTCTAAGAGACTCCGCTTCGATGAGCCCTTCATGGTTAATGGGCAGGTAGGTGACTTTTGCTCCCATGCTCTCGATCCACTTGGCAGTTGCAATGACTGAGGGGTGCTCTACTTCAGAGACGATAATGTGGTTCTTTTTACCAGGGAGAATCTGATCGAAATAGATACTCTTGAGTACCCAGTTGTTGCTCTCTGTTGCACACGATGTGATGACAACACTGTCCTCTTTGGGTGCATGAATACCGGCATAGATCTTCTCCATGGCCTCTTTGAGTGCGGGGTGTGTCTCACTGGCGAATGCATGTAGTGAGTTGGGGTTTCCGTACTTCTGCACAAAGTAAGGCTCCATCTGTGCAAAGACATGCGGATCGACGATGGTGGTAGCATTGTTGTCTAAATAGACTCTCATTTCATTCCTTTCAAAAAGGGGAGTTTTGTTTAAGTCAGACTAAATTAGTCCGAATTGATTTCTTGAATATTACGCTATTTTTCTTAATATGGGATAAAAGCGGAGAATTATACTCCCAAATTGCCCCTTTGGCGTTGACTTACATCAAAAGAGTCAACGCTTTTTTAAGGGTTAAAAGTTAGATGGAGTAGGGGTGTTGATGAGATTGTAAAACTCGTTTCTGGTACGCTCATCACTTTTAAAGAGTCCGCGTAGGGCAGAGCTGACGGTGGTGGAGTTGATCTTTTGTACGCCACGCATCTCCATACACATATGTCTGGCATGAAGTACCACCGCAACCCCTTTGGGTTTAATGGTCTCAAGGATCGCATCGGCGATCTGCTCTGTCATCTGCTCTTGGATCTGTAAGCGTCTGGCATAGACATTGACAATGCGGGGAATTTTGCTTAACCCTACCACTTTGCCATCGGGAATGTAAGCCACATGAGCCCGTCCGATAATAGGAAGCATATGGTGTTCACACATCGAGTAGAACTCGATATCGCGTACCAGTACCATCTCGTCGTTACTGGTGGTAAAGAGGGCTTGGTTAAGAATCTCTTTGGGATCTTGGTGATACCCCTCTGTAAGAAACTGTAACGCTTTGGCAACACGGCTTGGGGTTTTTAGTAACCCCTCTCGTTTAGGATCTTCACCTAACAGCTCCAGTACTTTGGTAATGGCCTGTTCAAACTCTTCTTCTTTGTTCATTTATATACCTTCTATAATGATAAAAGCTTTCTGAAAGAAAGCATACCATAACTATTCACTATTCACTATTAACTATTCACTGGAAATATGACGAAGGTAGCGTTTGAGTATCTTCTCGTCAACCTTTGAGATAGCAAGTTTCTCAATCTGCCCAGGGGTAAAGTAGTGCTCTTGTGAGGGATTTGTCTCATAGTAAAGGTGGATATGACAGGTGAGCTTGAAGTGGGTGTAGGTGTGGGTAACATCACCGATGTACTCTGCCGCACACGGAGGCACCTCACAACTTTTGAACCCCCAAAGCCCATGTAGAAACTTCCCTTTACGCTGATGCATTGCCAATGTTTCATCGTAGCAGTAGAGGATAATGTGCTCCTCTTTGGTGGGTACCTCTTTGCGTACTATGATGGGGTAGCGTTCAGGCTCATTTTGCCCTTGGCAGATGTCGTTGAGTGGGCACTGGCCACATTGTGGGTTTTTGGGAAGACAGAGGGTAGCACCAATATCCATCATCGCTTGGTTGTAGTCAAAGGGGTGTGCCTTGTCAACCATTCTGTAAGCGAGTTCCCATATTTTGTTGTCATTGACTTTTCCGATGGTATGGATACGGCACAAGATACGCCGCACATTGGCCTCCATGACAGGTACGGGTTGGTTAAAGGCAAAGGCAGCAATGGCATGGGCGGTGTTTTTACCAATGCCCGGCAGTTTCATTAATGCTTCAATCTTGGAGGGAAGTGCAGGGGCCGTGTCTTGTGCCTGTCTCTCTTTTAAAAGGATCTGTGCTGTTTTATGCAGGTTCTTTGCACGATTGTAATACCCCAACCCCTCCCACATCTTCAAGACATCATCCAAAGGGGCTTTGGCTAAGGTTTCAAGGGTAGGGAACTTCTCTAAAAAGGGGAAGTAAAAACGCTCCAGCACCGTCTTTACCTGTGTCTGTTGAAGCATCACTTCGCTCAGATAGATATGGTAGGGCTCTTCTGTTGTACGCCAAGGCAGATCATGCCGCCCATAACGGGCATACCACTGACGGATCTTTTGGTGTGTGTTGGTGTGTTTGTTGTTGCTCATTACTTATTGTCTGCCCTGCATTTTTTTATTGGTGCATTAGGTTTTATTAATGGTGCAATAAATTGCACCCTACCTTTTATTATCTATTGTCTACTGTCCATTGTCCATCGTTCACTGTTCATTGTTCACTGTTCATTGTTCACTGTTCATTGTTCATTGTTCATCTCGTCCATTGTCCATTGTAATGCTACCCTCCCCATCCATGCATCTTACGGGAGATGAGCAGATCGTAGTGTTTAAAGAGATCATCGATGGTGTTGGAGGCGACATAGTAGTTTGCTTCAAGCAGTTGCATCCATGCAAAGCGTTGGGTGTGATCACCTTTGGGGATAAAGAGCATAATGGAGCCACCGTTCTTGATGATGGGGTGTACCCGTTGCAAAAAGGCTTCACGCATAGATGCTTCGATGTCTGCTGTAACAAAAACGAAATCGTAGAGTTTGCCCTGCTGCATATAGCGAGGACGAGAGAGTGGGAAGTGTTGGACTTTGATCTCTGGACTCTTGGGCAGTAGTGGTGCTACACTTTTTGCATACAACGGATCGGTAGCGTGTAGTTGGTAGCCATAGTCGTTTTGGTGTGCAAAAGAGGCCAACATCTGCGGTAGATCCTCACCACTGTGGGCAAAGTGCAATAGCCGTATTTGTGGATGATCAGGAATGATCTGTAGTAGTTGTTTTAATGCATTTTCTTCAATAGGTTTCATAGTTGCGAGTGTAGCTAATCGGGCTGAAAGTAAGCTATAATCGGCCTTGAAAAAGGCAAAGAAAATGGGTATTGTGAAGTTTCAACATAGATGTGTATAATGGGTTAAAAAACGCAAAAGAGGATAAGGATGATACGAAAAAAGATATACAATCCCGAATCGGATGAGAAGACAAACGAGCGGAAGATCTTTGGAGGAAACCCAACAGGGATCTTTGAGCTTAACGATATCAAATACCAGTGGGCCTACAACCTCTGGGAGATGATGCTTAATAACACCTGGTTTCCTAAAGAGGTTGACATGACACGCGATGTCAATGACTACAAGAACCTTACCGATGCAGAGAAACAGGCTTACGACAAGGTTTTGGCACAGCTTATCTTTATGGATTCGCTTCAAACCAACAACATCATTGACAACCTCAATCCTTTCATTACCGCACCAGAAGTCAATCTTATTTTGGTACGTCAGGCATTTGAGGAGGCTTTGCACTCACAAAGTTATGCAGTGATGGTTGACAGTATCTCTACCAATACAGATGAGATCTATGAGTTGTGGCGACGCGATATGAAGCTTAAACACAAAAATGATGCCATTGCCAAAGTCTATGAAGATCTGGCACAAGATCCTACCGATCAAAATATTGTCAAGGCGATGTTTGCCAATCAGATTCTTGAGGGTATCTACTTCTATAGCGGATTCACCTATCTTTATACTTTGGCACGTGCAGACAAGATGTTGGGTTCTGCACAGATGATCCGCTTTATTCAACGTGATGAGGTAACACACCTGCTCATTTTCCAAAATATGATCAATACCACCAAACGTGAACGCCCTGAACTCTTTACCAAAGAGCTTATCGATGATGTCTACGAGATGTTCCGTTCTGCTGTAAAGCTTGAGAGTGAGTGGGGTGCCTATATTACACAGGGGCAGATTTTGGGGTTGACAGACTCCATTATTGAGCAGTATATTCAATATCTTGCAGATCAGCGTCTTCATGCTGTAGGACTAGAGAAACTTTACAATGTTGAACACCCTATTAAGTGGGTTGACAACTTCTCGAAATTTAATGATCAGAAGACGAACTTCTTTGAGGGGAATGTAACAAACTACTCTAAAGGAAGTCTTGATCTTGACGACTTCTAGGAGAAAAGTGGTGGCACCCAAACAAAAAGCGATGGAGGCAGTAGCATTGCAACTGCCTTCAAAGAAACGTTATAAACGCAATCTTGACAGATTGGTTGAGTATATTCAGAAAAATCATGACAAAAAACTCATTGTTGCCCCTGAAGTTCTCTTGACGGCCTATGACTATGAGCACCTTGATACGGCAGCAACATTCTCTGCAAAAGCACTGAAGGTCTTGAAAAAAGAGGTTGACAAACAGATCGTTGTTTTGACACTGCTTGTCAAAGAGGATGATGCATTTTATAACCAGGCAGTTGTAATACATAAGCATAAAGTGGTACACCGTCAGGCCAAAGTGAAGCTCTTTAAGTTGGGTGATGAACATAAGTATCTCAAATCGGGCAAGAAGAAACGTATTAAGCCTTTTGAGATAGATGGGGTGAAGTATGCGGTTTTGATCTGTTTTGAGTTACGTTTTAAAGAGTTGTGGAAACAGATAGAGGGTGCAGATGTTGTTTTGGTACCGGCAAGGTGGGGATTACCCCGTAAGAGCCACCTGGAGATCCTCTCACGGGCACTGGCGGTGATGAACCAGTGCTATGTGGTTGTTGCCAACAGCAGCGATCCTGATATGGCACGTTCCTCGGCGATCATCTCACCCAATGGTGATGTAACGATGGATGACAGCTCCCGTATGATTGAAGGGCGGATAGATTTTAAAGAGATCAAAAAGATACGTCGCTACATCGTGATGGATTGATCCTTTTATAGCCCCTTTTAACCAATTTTAGATAGAATACTGCCCCAAGAAAACAGGGGAAAGACAAGGTATGATCAAAAGACGAAATCGAGAACAGTTAGTAGCTGAAATAGAGAAGCATTTTCCTCTAGAGCCCCATGTCAAAGAGGCATTTTTACAAGTAGACAGAGAGGCTTTTGTGCCACCGGAATTTAGACACCTCTCTTATCAGCTTGGTGCGTTGCCTCTGGCTGCAAGTCAGTGGATCTCCTCTCCTTTAACCGTTGCCAAGATGACACAGCATCTAGAGCTTAAAGGGGTTGACAAAGTACTTGAGATCGGATGTGGAAGTGGCTACCAGGCAGCTATACTCAGTAAGATCTGCCGTCGTGTCTTTACCATTGAACGTATCGATGAGCTGATGAAGACAGCCAAAAGACGTTTTGTCGAGCAGGAGATGCACAATATCTTTGCCCGTTTTGACGACGGACAGCGTGGATGGAAACAGTATGCACCTTTTGAGCGTATTCTCTTCTCTGCCGCCCCCAAAGAGATCCCCCAGACACTGATCGATCAGCTGGTTGAAGGGGGTATTATTGTCGCACCGATCCAGGAGCGTGAGGGGTATCATATCTTAACCCGTTTTTACAAGAAGAACGGTAGACTCACCTCTGAGACAATTGAGTCGTGCAGTTTCGTGCCGGTACTAGATGGTACTCAGCGATAGCCCTCTGCCTTCTTGTGCTGCCCTAGAGCTTTCATTAAACTTATGTTATGATTTATAAAAGACGCAACGAGGGATATGTATGGAAAAGTTGATGAAACCCGCAGAGTATGCCAAGGAGTTGGGAATCTCCAGACAGGCTGTCTATGCAAAGATAAAACGGGGTATTTTGAAGGCAAAAGATGTAGAGGGGAAGCTCTATATTGTTGTGGATGCAGCAAAACAGAATCAGGAGTCCGCACCCAAGCCCACCAATGTATCTGCGAATAAAGCGACTACTTCACATAGCAAAACACTCCAAGAGTATGAGAAACTTCTTGCTGCCAAAGATGAGACAATATCGGTACTCAAAGGAACAGTCAAAGATCTGAAAAAGTCCAATAAACAGATCACCACTACACTTAAAGGGGAGATAGAGCTTCTTAAAGAGGCGTTTCATGAGATGCGTACCCTCTACGCCCAGCAACTTACCCACCACACAACGATTGAGCATGAGACAATCGATATCAGTAGCGAAGATGAGGTAGAGAAGCTCTCTCAGTGGGTGAGTGTCAAAAAAGTTTTAAAATACTACAACATTGACAGAAAGTCCAAAGAGGCGACAAAGGTACTTAAACGGATTAAAAAGGCTTTTAAAGCGGGTGATGAGAGAGTAAAAGAGGTGAATGAAAAGTTCAAACTTAACCTATCTGCCGATTTGAACGATCTTATAGGAGCATAAGATGAGCATACTCAAAGCACAACTGAAAGAGTACAGTCTCTTTAGTGCACTTGCCGCTATTGTGGGAATGCACTTTTTTGAACACACCTTGGTAGAGACAACCGTAGGAAATCTTGTGGGATTTGCTCTTTTGTTTGTTGTCATCATCTATGCGGCGATGTCGGTAGCACACCATGCTGAGATGTTGGCAGAGAAGTTTGGTGAACCCTATGGTACGCTCATTTTGACAATGTCTGCGGTTATTGTAGAGATTGTGATCATTGTGATTATGATGATGCATGCCCACAGCCCCAACTTGGCACGGGATACTATCTATTCGGCAATGATGCTTGATATCAACGGGCTTTTGGGGGTAGCTGCGATTATAGGAGGGCTCAAGCATGGCGAACAGCCATACAATGTCGACTCTTCAAACTCCTACCTTTCGATGCTGCTTGTAGCGATAGGGGTTGCTATGGTGTTACCAAACTTTATTGAGCTGCAGTATCACCACCGTTTTATGCTCTTTAATGTGGTTATCTTTGTGGTGCTCTACATCATCTTTACCCGTGTGCAACTTACTTCGCATCGCTACTTTTTTGAGTATAATGCTGAAGATAGTGATGAAGTATGTGAAGATACCAAGGCGTGTCATGAAGCACATATTGCCAATATCAATGCGTGGTATCATGCGATTAATCTTGTTATCTCTATCGTACTCATTGGGGTATTGGCCGAGATATTGTCTGTGTTTATGGGGAATACCCTTGAGCATTTTGGGTTGCCACTTGCTATTGGTGCGGTAGGGGTAGCGGTGATCTCTGCGGCACCTGAGCTCATTACTGCTGTACGTGCAGCCATCGATAACCGGATGCAGACAGTCATCAATATTGCACTGGGTGCATCACTTGCAACGGTACTCTTGACTATTCCGGCGGTGATTCTTGTCTCTAGCTACCTTGGGATGGAACTTAACCTCTCGTTAACACCTACACAGACGATGCTGATTGGGTTAACTCTGCTTGTAAGTATTGTTAATTTCAATGATGGCGAGACAAATGTACTAGAGGGTTTTTTACACTTTATTCTGTTTGTTGTTTTTGTCTTTTTGCTCTTTGTCTGATCGTAGATTAGCAGATAAAATATCTTGAATTATAGAAACTGATGCAAGACAATTTTTCTTAGATACTTTTGCGTTATAATCGTTACTATTTTAGGATATGTATAGAAAAAAGGGAAATAATGAGACAAGACTACCGACACCTGCTGATGGCATTGGCACTATGGTTTGGTTTGCTTGTAGGCACCAAACCGCTCATGGCAAGTGAGATATCGTTTCAAGAACATGCAACCGAGGTGATCTATGCTTCATTGAAAGCACAAAAGGGTGAGGGGTTTTTACAGGAGTTTTACAAAAGGCTGCTTTTCCTTCCGGCATGGGTACATGAACATGGGCTCTCAAACCCTGCAGTTTCACTCTTTTCGATGATCGATGAAGATGCCACACTTCCTGCGGGGAGCAGTTTACGCTACAAAGCTTCTGTGTTACAAGAGGAGGCAGACAAACTCTACCTTGACAAGAGTACATTTCTTCAGAAGATGGAGATGGAGTTTAAGATCACTCTTTTGTATGAGGAGTATATTCACTATACCTATTTTGGTGGTATCAACTGGGGTGCATTTAAAGCACGTATTGCCAACTTGATTGTCAATGATGTGACAACAGACTGGGAGCTCTACCGTCCAGAGGTAGATCCTGCGGGTATGGTAGAGGCGGCACTGATGGGTGCAGACTTAAAAGAGCTCATGCACAAAGCAGAACCCAAAGCCTACCACTACCAGGCACTTAAAAAGAAACTGGCAGCGTATTTGCAGCTTGAAGCCAATGGCGGATGGGATCGGGTAGTACTTGAACATCAGAAGTTAACACCAGGAATGAGTGATATCGGGGTACCCGATCTGCGTCAACGTCTGACAATGTCAGGAGAGTATACAGGGTGTGAACAAGGGGATGCTGGGGAGCATTACGATAGCTGTTTGGTGGCTGCATTAAAACGTTTTCAGGCTCACCATGGACTCTCTGCCGACGGTGTTGTCGGACCAGTAACGCTACGTCAGCTCAATGTGCCTATTGCAAAACGAATTACAACCATACGCCTCAATCTTGATCGTATCAAATGGCTCAACCAGCAAGAGCCGCCAAGACATATCATGATCAATATCCCTTTCTTTACCCTCTATGTAGAGGAGAATGGTAAGCTTATCAAAAAGATGCGTGTCATTACAGGGAAGCCTAATCATCCCACACCTATCTTCTCTGATGAGG
>Ga0256843_1002967_pt1 | contig 12067 bp, 11 predicted proteins | sample AlvinellametaG_FD_191572 | JGI IMG/M metagenome (GOLD analysis project Ga0256843, IMG submission 191572) | Pompeii worm associated microbial communities from hydrothermal vent at the East Pacific Rise, Pacific Ocean - Alvinella | ecosystem: Host-associated > Annelida > Integument > Unclassified ... | reverse complement strand
CATAAGCAATAGTACGACTCAAGATTCCCACAACACTAAATGTTTCAAAGACCAAGTAACCACTTGTAAATGCCAAAATTAAAAATATTGCCCAAAAGAAATACTTAATACGATGATCAAACTTTCTGTCTTTAATAATTTTTTTTGCAACTAAAGTATTATGCCATTTTTCACCGATTTCACTCAGTATTCCATATGGACACACCCATGCACAATAACTACGACCACCAACTAAAAGATAAAATACTGTGATAGTACTCACACCGATAATAATATTGATATGAAGATGATGTTCTGCCATAAACATCTCTAAAGTAGTAAAAGGATCGATCAGGTGGAAGCCTAAAAACCTTGAACCGTTTAATGTCCCCTCTAACATCTGTATATCTACAGCAAAAGAGAGAAAAAACAGAAGGTGAACAGAGATAACTACAATCCATCTTTTTGCCCGAATACTCAGTCTCTTCTTCCCATCTTTTGTTGTAGTAAAAAATGTTGATAAAAACGATGTTCTTTTTATGGTCTCTCTACTATTATATTTATCCATTACCTTATCCTATTTTTTAGAATCTTCAAGCGCCTTTGCTCGTGCTGGAAACTCTCCTATCTCTTTTGCTAATCTTTCTAGATCATCTTTTGATAAATGTAGTAAAAGACCTCTCATAACCATATTCTCTTTTCTACCAGCTTTAAAATCATCAAGTTTTTTATAAATTTCATCCGCACTTTGTCCAAAAAGTTTAGGACCCATCAGTTTTTTACCATACTGCATACCACTACCGTCTACACCATGACATGATGAACATTTACTTTTATACTCATCACTTACTTTAAAGCTTCCAACATTACCGGCTTTGTCTCGAAGAGCTGTCAATGCTTCATTCTCTTTTTCTCTATCACTTTTTTCTTTAGGTTCACTGTCTGCGTTTACACTTGCCTGTCTATTACCCAAATCCTGAATAATCTTACCAGCTTCACCACCATTATAGGCACCGCCATTGACAGCTACCCATGCCATCAAACCCAATGTCAATAGTGTAAAAAATCCTGCTATTATATTTTTCATCTATTTATTCCTTATTTTTTGAATTTGTAAATTAAATGTATATATATCTTGGGCAATTGCTCGTATCTCTTTATCACTCATGTTATGAATTAGATCATTCATAAATACATTTTTCTTTTTTCCTGTTTTAAACGCAATTATCTTATTGTAAATATAATCCGCATCACGTCCAAGTAATGATGGCCCAAGAACACCATTTGCATAATCATCATGACATGCTGAACATTTCAATCGAAATGTTGGACTTAGCTGTCTTGACAATAAAGAGATCTGGACACGTTCATAGGGACTTCGTATATGCATTTGTGCATCAAGAACAGTCCTTGGTCGTACTCTTACAGATGCATCTTTATTTGCAGGCTGAGCATTTTGGTCATATTCACTTTTTTCACCATAATCATAATAAAATGAGTTTTTATTGGCAGATTTTCCTTTTTCGATATCTTCTTTATTTGATTTCACTTTGAGTGCATACTCATTTTTATTTGCCACAACTTCAATTTGTGGACTACTTGCACTCTTGGATGACACTACAGTATCACTCTTTTCATCAGACTCTTTTTTATCTCCACACGCAGAAAAGCCAACAAGCACCAAAAAAGTTGATGCTATAAAAAAACTCTTCTTGTATATATTCAGGCTACTCAATTCCATAATTTTTCCCTTAACTTTTATTTCCGTAATATTCATCATACGTCATTCTAGGTTTTACAACAATGGAAGGTTTTGAAGTTGGGCACACATCTTGACATGCACCACAACCTATACAGCCATCATAAATTTCAGGTCTCTGTCCACCTCGTGCATCAGGCACCATCGCAATAGCACTTAAAGGGTTCGGTATCGGACACATATCAGCACATAATGTACACTCTTTACCCTCAAAACCACTAAACTTTTTGAGTAGTTCAGCCTCTTCAGGAGTTTCATTTCTCACTGAATTTGTAAAGGCTATCATTTTATCATCATACCCTTTTGGTACAGGAGTAGAACTAATCGCCAAACATGTATCAGGGAACTCTAAAACAGCTATTCCCATTCGTATATCCGCAGCTTTTTCTGTCTTATGATCAAGAGCACCACTTGGACATGCTAAAACACAAGGAACAGCATTACATGCAAAACAAGCACGTATATTTGCATCGATATATGGCGTCCCTTCACCATATCCCTGACCAACATCATTCAATTTGATTGAGTGATAAGGACAAACCTGCAGACACTGTCCACATTTGATACAAAGTGCTAAAAAATCTTTTTCAGGTACTGCTCCCGGGGGTCGAAGTTTATTTTCTTTGCCTTTAAGATAAGGACTAAAAACTATACCGCCACCTAAAACAAGACCCAAGACGCCTAAAGTAGAATATTTAACAAATTCTCTTCTGTCTGTTTGTACTTTCTTTGCCATAATTATCCTTTATTAAAGTGCTTTATACATTTTTGGTTTTTTGTCTTCCATCAAAAACAAAGGTTTTGAAAACGGAGCCAATTTTGCCAAGAAATTAAGTAATGATATTACCGGTGAACCATAGAAAAACTTTACATTGTTATTATATATCCATAGTTGATCAGCATATCTGTAGACTTTATGAGGAGTATCCCCTATGCCATCACCATTATTATCAAATCCGGTATAGTTATCCCAATAGTTTCCTACTATAAGATTTTCATCTGTTCTGTCTCGTTTAGAGTCATTTACAATATCTTCAATGTTTCCCATTATAATATTATCTTTTATTATATTGCTTACACTTAAAGAGTGAAAATGAATTGCCTCAGCATTATAGAGAATTTTGTTGCCCTCTATAAGATTGTGGGTACCTGGTTCAAAAGGTGATCTATCAATATAAAATCCTTGTGCACAGTAAATTACAGTATTGTTCTTTAGCGTAAAATTAGACGCATCTTTAAGCCCTATACCCATACCTGTGGCACCTAGAGAACTTTTTACAATATTTCCTGTTGCAATTGAATCTTGTGAATACATAAAAAATATACCTACTGAATTATTTTCATAAATATTATCTTTAATGATATTTTTTCCCGCATACATAAAGTGTAGTGAATATCTATTATATTTTCCAAAATTCTTTTCAATTATATTCCCATGAGAGTACCACACAACCATATCTCTTGATTTTATCAGAGAGTTGTTTTTTATGATATTATTATTGGAATACCACAGACGCAACCCATCTCCCCGTAAACCCAAAGGTAATTTTTTTGACGTAATTTTATTGTTACTGATAATAGAATTATCTACCATTTGTAAATCAATTCCAAAGAGACAGTTTTTGATAACGCAGTCACTTACTTCACACTGTTTTATCTTCCCCATTTTACCGCTCTTTGCCATTGAGATAGCACCATCTAACTTTTCATGTCGACTACCACTGTTTATAATCGTAAGATTCTTCAAAGTAACATAAGAACTTTGAATTTTAATCACTATCCCCTTATTTTCACCATCAAGAACAACCCCTTTTTCTTGACCTATAATAGAGAGTGGTTTATTGATTAATATACTGCCTTTATAGACTCCACTATGCAGTTTTAAAATAGAACCGGCAGGTGCATTGTCTATTGCATCTTGTAGTGCATTTGCACTTAAAGAAGAAATAAAAACAGTAGCAATAATCAATAAAATTTTAAACATTTAAGAACCTATTTTCCTTCGTTTTCCATCTCTCTAAGCGCTTTTTGTTTTGCAAAAAAGGCAAGAAGACTAAAAAAACTTATAAGCAATAACATATAAAAGCCTATTGTAGGATATGAATGTGTTGTAAATTGTGCAATCTTTCCATCCCCAAAAACGGTAGGCATAAAAGGCTTAATTTTAAAAGCACCCCAGTCATGCAGGTTATGTCCGAACCAGTAGAGCCAATAAGAGTAATCCCCAATAAAAATCAATGGTAACGCAATAGGAACAAGCATAATGTAACTGAAGATTTTATTGTTATAAATCATAAAAAGTATCATTCCCAAAGAGAGGGCTAAGAGTGCATATGGTCCTATTGCACGCTCAAAATGTCCACCTCTCCACATTGGATCCATTCCAACATAGTGATTAATTGTATCCATTTCATGAACCTCACCACTATACCCATCAAAATGAAAATAAACAGGAATCCCTTCTGGAAATGCTTTTTTTGGATAGTTTGGTGCTTCTAATGATACAGCCCAGATAGGAAGTGATGCAGGCCCTATTTCTGACTCACTATCAATCATCTTGTCTAAATCGTTATGAGCACTTTTAGGTGTAGCAACACTTTTATATCTACCTTCATTGTAAATGTTCCAAACTTCTTTACTCAATGGAGATATTGCGTTGATTTTTCCCTCTTCGATTTTATTTAACGTTCCATGAAACGCAAGCATTGGAAAAGTAAAAGAGAAAGTTAAAATCAATAAAGCTATAAACGTAAAAATCCTAGCTTTTATTAAACTTGGGTGCATAATAATTCCTTGTTAATAATTTAAAGTTTATTATTGTATCCAGATATAAATTGTATAAATTTGACTTAAGTCAAGTAAAAAAATTAGGGAAAAATTTAGAAGAAAAAGCAGGTATGGATCGTAAAATCCATACCAAACTTCGAAGTTATAAAAGATCTATTTTTTAAAATAAATTTGCATTCTCATCTACCCATTTAAAGTATTCGATAATGTTATTTACTTCTTCTTTTGTCATATGTTGATTAGGCATTCTTAGATTAAAGTAATTAATCATGCTCTCTACATATGGATCTTTATATTTATGAGATGGATTTAAAATAAAATCTCTTACCCATTGTTCAGCATTTTCATGTCTTAAAAGTACACCTGTCAAGTCTGGTCCAGATGAAACTTTACCAATAACGTGACAACCACCACAACCACCTTCACCAAACGCTCTCTCACCAGCAGCAGCTGCAGGAGATTGTTTTGTAGCAACTTTTTTAACAAGAAGGTTTTTCGCTCTGATTCCAACATCGGCAGTTTTAACCATATATTGCCAAATCATATTTTCAAACAGTACAGCTTTTTCTAGATCGCCCGCTTTTACAGCTGCATCTGAAAGTTTTTTCTGTGCTGGAATTTTTCCATATTGATCCAATGCATCTTCAACAAGTGCTTTTACAGTTGGATATTTTTCATAATGGTTTGCTTTTAAGAATTTCACAACTGATTGAATAACAGCATCAGTTGCAGCATTTACAGCAACAGTTTTGTCATATTCAGCTTTTAATTCTGCTTTAGACATTGTTTTCATTTTAAGTTTTTGAGCACTAACATATTTTTTGTTAGGATCTTTAACCATCAAGTAACCCATCATCTCTAAGTGAAGTGCAGAACAGAACTCTGTACAATAATAAGGAAATACCCCTTCCAAATCAGCTTTAAACTTAACAGATGCAGTTTTACCTGGTTCTAATGAAGCATGCACATCATAATTATCAACTGTAAATCCGTGAGTTTCATCTTCAGCACGTTCCAAGTTAGTTAAGTAGAATGTTACAGTGTCACCTTTATTTACAGTTACTCTTTCTGGATTTATGTGAGATCTTACCAGAGTAGCATATACAGTTACATTGTGCCCATTTCTTACAACTCTCTCTTGTCCTGCTAATGTTTTCCCTTTGGAAATTTTACCAGTTCTTGAGTTTGTACCCATTTTATAACGTACTTCAGGATGAAGTTTACTCATACGAATAGCAACTGCTTGATGCGGTTCACCTAAAGGAATCGGCATATCGTACAGAAGATCCATTTTTCTACCACTAATATCAATTAACTGGTGATTTTGTGGATGTAACGGACCAACTGGATCAAATCTATCAATCGCAAGTTTATTTAAAGAGATAATATACTCACCCTGAGGATCAGCAGATTTACCTTCCATACCACAAAGATGACCAACGTTATAGTGAACATTTACTTTATCTAATACTTTTAGATGTTTGTAGTCCCATTTAACAATTTGTGAATCAACATATAAAGATGTATAGATTTCACCATCTTTCCAATGTTTACCATATTGATTATGTAAAGGCCCAAGACCTAATTCAACTTGACCATGCATAGCATCTTTCATGCTTAAAATAGGAATTCCATATGGATCTTTCCCTGCATATTTATGATCTTTGATTAGTTTTTTGATCTTACTCCATTTATAAACAGTTGCATGTGTATCAAGTTTACCACAGACAACAATATATTCACCATCAGGAGAAACATCAACACCATGCGGTGATTTTGGTTCTGGAATTAAAAAAAGTGCATTGTTTGCAACAGCAACACTCATCGGAATAACTCTTATACCATTAATAACTTTATAGTTTTTCTTATTTTGTACAAGTTTTTCTAATTTTTTCCAGTTATATACATGTAAAAAGTCAGTATCGTTTCTTGAACAACCTGCTTCAAAAGGAGGCATACCTACTTCGATACCACCTGTATACATTTCAGAGTTAAATGAGTTTGTAAAGCCCCAGCCATAAGAAGCACCTTTACCCGCATCACTTAAATCCTGCATATATGGAGGAAGTTCTAGAACAAATGATTTTTTCTCATTGATACGACCAATTTTGTCATTAAATTTCCAAAAAGTTATACCACCACGATATGTCTCTTTATACTCTTCAATAGGGTGATAATTGTTATCAAATGGTGCAGCATATTGTGAAGCTTCTAAAATATACTCAGAATTTGGAGTAAAAAAAGCACCACCATGATCTGATTTAAAAACAGGATTAACAACGATCTGCTTTGTCTCAAAGTCATTTAAATCAAGAATAGCGATACGAGGATTGGCTTTATCATTAATAGCTAGCCATTTACCATCATATACACCGTTTGTTTCAGAAAGTCCCGGGTGGTGAGTATCTCCCCAATTGATCTCACGGCCACGAATATTTCCTTCTCTTAAAACTTTTTTACTCTCTTCATCATAGCCATACCCTTGCCATGGTTCGGGAGTAAATACCCCTATATATTTTAAGATTTTCATACTAGGAACACCATAGACCATTATTTGTCCAGATTGTCCGCCAGAACTAAATATCATAAATTCATCTCTACCACCACTTGGTGTATAAGTTTTAGCAGCATGAATTACATCATTTTCTGTAAGTCCCCTTGCCTTCATCACTTTTTCAAGTTCTCCCCCACTTGCGGATACCATTGTAGCCGCTAAAGAAGTTCCCAAAAGAAGTGAAGTCAGCTTACTTATGCTTGTAGCCATCTTACTCTCCTTCATTTTCATTTTGGGAAACAATCCCAAATGATAGAAGAATAGTAATATATATTTAGGTGCAATAATTTGACTTGAGTCAAATTATTAAAGTAATTTTATTTCTTAAAGTTTTCTAGATTTTTCTTTAATATTTGTAATTTTTGTGAGGTACTGCTAAGTTCATCTAAAGCTTCTATCATTATATTTTCTTTCTTTATAAGCTCTTTATCCAGATTACCATCACTCTCCATAGCAGCGATTAACTCTAATAGATCTTCAATATTTTTTTCTATTTGCTCCAAATAATTCGTTGAATTTTGCATTGATTCGATTGAAAGATCTATGGATTGATTTATCTTCGTAATTAAAAAATTGAAATCATCAGAAGCTTTTGAAACAGCATCAACTTTAGGCTTTAACTCTATCGGTTGCACACCTTTTACGGTAGATCGTTGAATAATACTTTTTGAAGTTTGTAGAAATTTCTGCATAAAAATCAATACATCTTGCATTTGTGTAAAAAGGTAAATAAGTAATATTAATAAAATTGTAAATAAAGATATTTGAATAAATTTATTTTTCTCTTTGAGCCCATCAAAATACTGTTTATGTATCTTTATCAGTTTATTAAACTCTATAACTAAAATTAAATTTTTCTTATAAATATCATTTACAATTTTTTCTAATACAATAGTTGCATAAGGATTGTCAATTTTACTTTTATCTCTAAAAGATTGCACTAAAAAATAAAATTCATTCCATAAAAGTACAATATTTTGTGTCTCTTTTTTAATCTCTTGTGATTCTACACTATCGAGTCCATTATCATGATTATTCATATTTTCGATAAATGCTCGAATAATTTTATCTAGCTCTTTTGTAGAGGCATCTTTATTTTTATATATGTAAAAAATATTTTTAGATATCTCTTGTGTAAAAGCTTTTTGTTCATTTATAGTTTTAAGAAAGTTTAGATTATTGCTATTTTGTGTCGAAATATGTTTAGAAAAAAATGCGAGGAGTATTAAAACAGCTAATATTAAAGCACCGACCAATTTTATTTTATTCATCTATTTTATCCTTATACACATCCAGCAATGCTTTTTTGTCTAAAACTTCAACCTTTCCGTGTATTATATCAATAGTTTTATTTCGCTTAAGTCTGTTAAGTACACGAGAAAGTGTTGCCGGCTGAATATGCAGCATCGTAGAGATATCATGGCGTTTGAGTTTATTAAACATCTGCAGATCATCATGTAACATTAAACTTACTTTTGAAACTGCATCAAAAATGAATTCTCTGTTTATCAAAGATTGCAACTGTAGAGATCTATTAAGTATCTCTTTGCTTAGAGCATTACATAAAATATTATTATCCAAAAAGTATTTCTTAAATTTTTTATATTTTACACTTAATACCTGAGAATCTTCAATCAATTCAATATTTGAAAATGTATAAAATGAACATGCATCAAGATCTGAAATTTCTGAGATCATAGAATTTTCATAAATATAATACAAAAAAACTTCATTATCATATTTATCTATCTTGTAACTTCTTGCCAAACCTGATACTAAAAACAGTAATTCATCGCTTTGTGAATGTTCATAAGAATAGATATAACCTTTTTCATAATTGTGAACAGCTGAGATGGAAGCTAAAAGTTCAGTCTCATTTTCATCTAAAGAAGAAAAAAAGTCTTGAGATTGAATAATATCTGTTAAGGACACTAGCCACCTACCTAGGGGCAGGATAGTTACATTTATCTTTTGTTATATCAAATCTAAAAAGTAATTTTTTGCTTTTTGCACTTTTATAAATATATGAAATATCTATACCTGCTTGTAAGAATCTTTTTGAAGATTGACATAGCCCCTGAGTAACAGCTTTTTGCATTCTACTATGATCTTCTTTACGTATTGTTGCATCACTCTTTGTCTTATCATCAATTAAAAAAGTATAGACAAGTGTAGCTTTGTTATTTTTAATACTCTGTAGTGTTGTATATTTATCGATTTTTTGAGGAAGATTTTTAGATATCTCTTGAGAAGCCAGTGTAGCAATCTCTACATTTTGTTCTTGCATCTTTTCTTGTGATACATTTTGATATTTTACCGGCATATTTTGAGCAAAAAGATTTTGCAAAAATATCCCCAATAGTGCAGATGCAAAAAAGAAAGTTTTCATTATTCGCCTTTAATTTTTAAAACATTATACACTACCGGTAAATACTAAAAAATGATATTTATCAAGAACTACTTTTTAGGTACTACGTACATATTATAGTAACGACCTTCAAATTTCGGAGGTTTTTCCATAGTTGCAATATCTTCAACCATTGGCCATACTTGTTCAAGAACTTCACGTGCAGCTTCAGGATGAGCCATTTCACGACCACGTAAAAATACTCTAAATTTTACATGAAAGCCTTTTTCAAGAAACTCTCTTGCATGTTTCACTTTGTATGCAACATCGTTTTCTGCAATTTTTACAGAAAGTTTTATCTCTTTAACAACAATTTTAACTTGATTTTTACGTTGTTCTTTGAGTTTTTTCTCTTCTTGGTATTTAAACTTACCATAATCCATAATCTTAGCAACAGGTGGTTTTGCATTTGGTGCAATGAGGACTAAATCTAATCCTAACTCATTTGCTTTTGTCATAGCTTCATCAGTAGAGATAATCCCTAAAGATTCTCCACCATCTACATTACATCTTACCTCAGGAACACGGATGTCATCATTCATGATGACGCGGTCTTTGTTTTTACTCAAAAATTTACCTCATTTATTTTAGTTTGAATAAGCGTCAAGAACTCTTCTTGGCTTAAAGTATACTGCTCTCTAGTACGTCTGTCACGAACTGCTACAGTTTTATTCTCTATCTCTTCATCACCAATAACAATTATCATCGGGACACGAGTTTTTTCTGCAGTTCTAATTCTCTTATTTAAAGAATCATTCTTCGCATAGATTTCACTATCGGCATTAATATCGATAAGTTTATCTGATAATTCCTTAGCATATTCTTTATGAGTCTCTGCAACAGGAACGATTGCAACTTGTGTAGGAGCAACAAACATTGGAAATTCTCCTGCATAATGCTCTGTCAAAATTCCGATAAAACGCTCAAAAGAGCCCAAAATTGCGCGGTGAATCATTACTGGCTGAATTTTATCATTATTCTCACCATTATATTCAAGTTTAAATCTCTCAGGAAGATTAAAATCTAACTGAATTGTTCCACACTGCCATTCACGGCCAATAGCATCAGTAATTTTGATATCGATTTTAGGACCATAAAAAGCTCCTCCACCCTCATCTATTTCATATACAAGTTCATTTTTATCCATCGCATTTTTAAGGGCCTGTGTAGAAATTTCCCACACTTTATCATCACCAACTGCTTTTTCCGGTTTTGTACTTATCATCATTTTATAGTCAAAATCAAAAGTTGTCATAATTTTATCTACAAAATCAACAACTTCAATGATTTGCTCTTCAATCTGATCCGCACGACAGAAAATATGCGCATCATCTTGCGTAAACTCTCTTACACGGAAAAGTCCATGAAGTGCTCCAGTCATCTCATGACGATGTACTACACCATACTCAAAATATTTGATCGGAAGATCACGATAAGAGTGAAGTTCATCTTCATATACTTTGATATGTCCTACACAGTTCATCGGTTTTACACCAAACTCAATATCGTCAATCTTAGTGAAGTACATATTTTCGCCATAGTTTTGATAGTGTCCTGATGTCATCCACAAATCTGAACGTAACATCTCTGGACCACGTACTGGCTCATAACCGCGTTTACGATGTGCTTTAAAAAGAAGTGATTCTAAACGTGCACGTAGACGTCCACCCGCAGGAAGCCAGATAGGAAAACCAGCACCAACTTCTTCACGGAACGTAAAAAGTTTCATCTCATTACCAAGCTTACGGTGATCACGTTTTTCAGCTTCAGCCAACATTGTCATATGCTCTTTAAGCGCCTCTTTCGTTGCAAAAGCGATACCATAGATACGTGTCAGCATTTCATTTTTAGAGTCACCACCAAGATAAGCACCTGCAATTTTCGTCAATTTAAAGTAGCGAATAAGTCCAATATTTGGCAAATGCGGTCCACGGCAAAGATCTTCAAACTCACCCTGTTTATAGATACTTACTCTATCAGATGGAATACGTTTCATCACTTCAAGTTTCAGATGATCATTTGCAAATTTTTCTTTTGCCTCTTCCATAGAGATTTCATATTTTTCAATCGGATATTTTTTCTTTGCAAAAGAGAGCATTTGTTTCTCTATCTTCTTTAAATCTCCAGCACCTATCTCTGCAGAAGTTTTAAAATCATAGTAAAAACCCTCTTTTACAACAGGCCCTACATAAAATTCTGCATCAGGATAAAGTGATTTAATAGCCTGTGCCATCAAGTGTGCAGTAGAATGGCGAAGAACTTCTAAAGCTTCAGGAGAGTTGTCAAGATGAATCTGTTCACCTTCAAACCCTAACTCTTTTGCTGTTTGTGTATCAATAATTTCACCATCTTTTTTTATAGCAATTTCGTTCAAAATATTTGTCCCTTCTTATAATTCTGTTTTAAGTACAGCACCATTGGATGCATTAGAAACCAAAAGTTGATAGCGTTTGAGCCATTTTGATTTTACTTCATTTTTATATGGTTTATAGTGATCTTTTCTATTTGCAAGCTCTTCACCATCTACATTTAACTGTAAAATATGCTTATCAACATCAAGTTCTATCTCATCACCATCTTC
>Ga0256843_1002966_pt1 | contig 12068 bp, 6 predicted proteins | sample AlvinellametaG_FD_191572 | JGI IMG/M metagenome (GOLD analysis project Ga0256843, IMG submission 191572) | Pompeii worm associated microbial communities from hydrothermal vent at the East Pacific Rise, Pacific Ocean - Alvinella | ecosystem: Host-associated > Annelida > Integument > Unclassified ... | reverse complement strand
GTTTATTTTCACGATTTAATTTGGAATATTCCGAATTAAAAAGTCTTTATAAAAGTCTGTTCGCCGACAAACCCGATCCTGAAATAGAAGAAGAATTTTCAGCCGATGATTTACCCAAAGCCGAAGGCGATAATCCTTTCGGAGGAGAAGGAAGCGGATTTGGAGAAAGAAACCCCTTTGGTAGCGCTCCCCGCAAAAGAGCTAAAAAATCCAAAACCCCTGTATTGGACAATTTCGGACGTGATTTGACCAAACTCGCCATGGAAGGCAAATTGGATCCGGTAGTAGGTAGAAAAAATGAAATAGAGAGGGTATCACAAATATTGAGTCGTCGCAAAAAAAACAATCCCATCTTAATCGGAGAACCCGGTGTAGGTAAATCAGCTATTGTAGAAGGACTCGCTTTACGTATTGTACAGAAAAAAGTTTCAAGAGTTTTGTTCAACAAACGGATTGTGGCCCTTGATCTAGCCAGTTTGGTGGCCGGCACTAAATACCGTGGCCAATTTGAAGAACGCATGAAAGCCCTGATGAATGAATTGGAAAAAAACAAAGATGTTATCCTGTTTATCGATGAAATTCACACGATAGTAGGTGCCGGAGGTGCACAGGGTTCGTTGGATGCTTCCAACATGTTTAAACCGGCATTAGCCAGAGGAGAAATTCAAACTATTGGAGCTACCACCTTGGATGAATATCGCCAATACATCGAAAAAGACGGGGCTTTGGCACGCCGTTTTCAAATGGTACTTGTAGAACCTACCAGTGTAGACGAAACCATCCAAATTTTGCACAATATTAAAGACAAATACGAAGATCATCACAATGTCAATTTTACTGATGATGCCATCGAAGCAGCAGTAAAATTAACCAACCGGTATATGACTGATAGGAATTTACCAGACAAAGCCATTGATGCTTTGGATGAAGCCGGTTCGCGGGTACACATTACCAATATCGTAGTCCCCGAATACATTTTATCTCTGGAAAAAAAGCTTGAAGAAGTTCAAAAGAAAAAACAAGAAGCCGTAGCTTCACAACAATTTGAACTCGCTGCTAAATATCGCGACGATGAAAAACATGTAGAAGGTGAGCTAGTAAAAGCCCAAGAAAAATGGCAAGAAGAAATGAAAGAACTCCGGCATACGGTTGACGAAGAACAAGTAGCTGATGTCGTATCAATGATGACCGGAATTCCGGTAAACAGAATTGCACAAGCCGAAACTTCCAAACTCAAAAATTTGGCCAGTATTCTTAAAACCAAAGTGGTAGGACAAGACGAAGCTGTTGAAAAAGTGGTAAAAGCCATTCAACGAAATCGTTTGGGACTCAAAGACCCTAACAAGCCTATCGGTTCTTTTATTTTCTTAGGACAAACCGGTGTGGGAAAAACCCAGCTTGCCAAAGTATTGGCCAAAGAATTGTTTGATAATGCCGATGCGCTTATCCGTTTGGATATGAGTGAATATATGGAAAAATTTGCCCTTTCGCGCTTAATAGGAGCACCTCCGGGATATGTGGGATATGAAGAAGGCGGGCAATTAACTGAAAAAGTACGTCGCAAACCCTATTCAGTCGTGCTTTTTGATGAAATTGAAAAAGCCCACCCCGATATTTTTAATATGTTGTTGCAAATCTTAGATGAAGGCTTTATCACCGACAGTTTAGGACGTAAAATCGATTTTAGAAATACGGTAATTATTCTAACCTCTAATATTGGTGCCCGTCAACTGAAAGATTTCGGTCAAGGGGTTGGTTTCGGTACCAGTGCCAAAAAATCACAAGCAGATGAACATGCCAAAGGCGTGATTGAAAAAGCTTTGAAAAAAACCTTTGCACCGGAGTTTCTTAACCGGATTGATGATATCATCATCTTTAACGCCTTGGAAAAAGAAGATATCCACAAAATCATCGATATCGAACTCGATAAAGTTTATAAACGCATCAAAGAATTGGGCTACAATTTTAAAATGACTGACAAAGCCAAAGATTTTATTGCCGAAAAGGGTTACGACAAACAATACGGTGCCCGTCCGCTTAAACGGGCCATCCAAAAATATGTAGAAGATGCTTTGGCAGAAGAAATCTTGGAAGATCACGTCAACGAAGGCGATACCGTTTTGATGGATTTTGATGAAAAAGAAGAAAAACTCTTCTTTAAAATCAAGCATCCCCAAAAGAAAAAAGACAAAGAAAAAGATGAAAATGAAAGCATTTAAGCGCTTTCATTTTCATTTTGATATCATTTTAATTGAAAATTATTAATTAAAATCTGATAATTTGCCTCATCTGTTTACTACCTGAAACCTCTTCAAAATGTAAAAGAATGATAAATTGGTATAACCTCATTGCCGGCGTTTATGATATCTTTACCACGCAATTTTACAAAAAAATGCGTCAAGATTTAATCAAAAAACTCAATTTGGAAGAAGGAAACAGAATTTTGATTATTGCATGTGGCACCGGACAAAGTTTTAACTTAATTGAAAGAAAAATTGGTAAGCAAGGAGAAATAATCGCTATTGACAATGCCTCGTCAATGCTTTCCAAAGCCCAAAAACGAATCCAAAAGCATCATTGGGAAAATATCAAATTAATCAAAGCAGATGTCAGAGAATTAAGTCCTGAATTTTTAAACCGGAAAGGTATCAAAACTGATTTTGATATCATATTGGGAGAACTGGCTTTTTCCGTTATTCCGGACTGGAAAAAAGTAATGAAGACAAGTGTTATACTCTTAAATAAAACCGGAAAATTGGGAATCTTGGATTGGTACCGCCCCCATAAAGATTTACTGACACGGATAGTAAACGGCTTAGCTCAAGCAAATACTAACAGAAACACACCGGAATATGCAGCTCAACTCACCAAGCATTTTGAAATTATCAAAACATATTTCTTTAAAAGTGTGTATATTGCAACGGGAGACAAAAAATAGTTATCAGCCGGTATAGATTCTATTTCATATCGATTTTTTTTAGTCGGCCCCCGTAGTTCAATGGATAGAACAGCGGTTTCCTAAACCGTCGATGCAGGTTCGATTCCTGCCGGGGGTACTAGCCTTTCAAAAAAATGTCTGTTAAAGTTATTTCTTATAAAAAAGACAACTTCAAAATCCGGTAAGGCGGTTGGTAAGATTAACCGAAAACAGCTTTAAACAACATATTAGCCGTAGCAGGATTAGTAGCCAATGGAACATTGTGCACATCACACAAACGCATCAACATGGAAATATCCGGCTCATGTGGGTGTTTATCCAACGGATCTCTGAAAAAGACTACCATCTGGGTTTTTCCTTCTGCAACTCTCGCACCTATTTGTGCATCTCCTCCTAAAGGGCCGGATAAAACACGCTGTACTTTTAAACCGGTTTCTTGTATATATTTTCCGGTAGTACCGGTGGCAATTATCTTAACGTTTTTTTGCAACAATTCATCTTTGTGCTCCATAATAAACCTAACCATTTCCGGTTTCTTTCCGTCATGTGAGATCAATGCTATTTCCATATCTATAAATTTTATACGGCAAAATTACAGTAAAATATACAATGGAAAGCTATTTCAATGTTAATTTATTGAAAAATATGTGAAAAACCATATAAGTCATACAAATTTTATGTTTTAAGATTTGCTTTCCATCTCCCGGTAGCTATCGGGATAAGTTCATATTAGCCATAAAGCGTATGAATCACCGGAAGAAAGCTATGCTTTTGTATTCAAAATTTCAAAAATAAAAACGGAATAATCATTATCATAAATAAAATTTGAATAGTACAAGCGAAGTTGCAAACTTCGCTAAGCGAAATCGTGCAAGCGAAAGAAATTGCAAACTTTGCTAAACAAAAATTCTAATTCCTAGCTACTAGGCACTATCCCAATTGCTGTGCGAAGTTTGTAACTTCGCATGCACAATAATATTTAATAATTAAAAATTTCCAATAAATAACAACTAGGCACTATCCACTAAAAAAACTATCTTTGCAAAACAATGACGACAGATAAAACATACAATTCATGGCTCCGAGATATTGCAGGGGACAAACCTTTGATGATTGCCGGACCTTGTAGTGCCGAAACCGAAACTCAAGTTTTGGAAACTGCCATTGGAGTTCAAAAAGCCGGAGCGCACATCTTGCGTGCCGGTATTTGGAAACCGCGTACCCGTCCCGGAAATTTTGAAGGGGTAGGTGCCATCGGACTCAAATGGATGCAAAAAGCCAAAAAAACCACCGGACTGCTAACGGCTATCGAGGTAGCCAATCCGTATCATGTAGAACTGGCATTGGAACACGAAATCGATGTGTTGTGGATTGGTGCGCGCACTTCTGTCAATCCGTTTGCCGTACAAGAAATAGCCGATGCTTTACAAGGAGTGGATAAAATTGTTTTGGTCAAAAATCCGGTCAATCCCGACTTGGCCCTTTGGATGGGTGCTTTGGAACGGATTGAAAAAGCAGGAATTCACCGTTTGGGTGCTATTCATCGCGGATTTTCCAGCTACAAAAAAATGCCTTATCGCAATGAACCGCTTTGGCAAATCCCTATTGATTTAAAAACACAATATCCTCATTTGCCGTTGATTAACGACCCTTCGCATATTTCCGGCAAACACGAATTAGTAGCCGATATTGCGCAAACCGCCATTCAACTGAAATTTGACGGTTTGATGATTGAAACGCATATACGTCCCGATAGTGCTTGGTCGGATGCTCGCCAGCAAATCACACCCGGAGCATTAGCCCGTTTTCTCGATAAATTAGTTGTCCCCAAGGATAGAATTTTTGATTCGGCACTGCTCAAAACCTTGAGTTTACTACGTAATGAAATAGATGATATAGATGTAGAATTGGTACAATTACTCAAACAAAGACAAGATAAAACAAGCGAAATTGCCGAAATAAAATTTAAAGAAAACATCGCTATTTACCAAAAAGAACGCTGGTTGGATATCTTGCAAAAAGCAATTGCCAATGCACGAGAAAATAATATAAACCAAAAATTTATAGAACAGTTAATCAGATTGTTACACCAAGAAAGTTTAAAAATACAACACCGGATTTTTAGTGAAAAAGAACCAAAAAATAACAAGTAAAAAACTACCTAAGCTTTATACCGGTACAGTAATTAAATCCACCGGAAGTTGGTACGAAGTAAAGGACACCTCGGGCCAAAGGCTTGATTGCCGGATTCGGGGAAAATTCCGCATCATAGGTATCAAAACCACCAATCCCGTAGCCGTAGGTGACATGGTTGATTATTATATGGAAGAAGGTAAAGATACCGGTGTGATTGTCGATATCCATCCCCGAAAAAACTACTTGCTTCGTCGTTCGATTAATCTTTCCAAACAATATCAAATACTCGCAGCCAATATCGATCAAGTTTTGGTTACGGTCACTTTGACACAACCTGAAACTACCACCGTATTTATCGATAGAATTCTGGTAACTGCCGAAGCCTATAACATTCCCGCTGTTATTCTGATAAACAAAAAAGATTTACTCGATACGCCTGAATTACAATCCCAAAAAGAAGAACTCAAAGCCATTTACGAAAAAGCTGGCTATCCGGTTTTGGAAGTATCGGCTAAAACCGGTGAAAATATTGATCTCTTAAAAGCTTTGCTCAAAGACAAGACTTCGATGTTTACCGGACATTCAGGATCGGGAAAATCATCGCTTATCAATGCGGTTGACCCACATTTAAATCTCAAAATAGGTGAAATTTCACAAGTACACCAACAAGGCAAACACACCACTACCTTTGCCCAGATGTATGATTTTGCCTTTGGCGGACATATCATTGACACTCCCGGCATACGTGGTTTTGGTGTAGTAGATATGGAACCTCGTGAACTCGATCATTATTTTCCGGAAATATTCCGGTACAAAGCAGATTGCAAATTCAACGACTGTACCCACCGCAATGAACCCGGATGTGCGGTAATTCCCGCTTTGGAAACCGGAGAAATTCCCTTGTCGCGCTATTACTCATATTTACATCTTTTGGACGAATTGGAAAACGAAAGGAAGAATCCTTATAGATAAGCTCTCGCTTTGCTCTACCAGTTGACAGTAATGCTTCGCACCAGTATTTGCCTAACGGCTCACCAGTCGATAGTATGCTTGCTTTGCAAGCTATCCGGCAGTGGTTCACCCCAACAAGTTGGGGTTCACCGGTCGGTAAAGTTGTAGCGGTCTCTATCCGGGCTGGGTTACTTTGCAAGTTTACACAAGCTTAATATAAACAAGAAAACCCCGACAATTAAGAATCGTTCTAAATTAAAAACTAATTACAAGAAACATAAATTTTATCTCAAAAAGTTTATACTTTCGTACGTAAAAAAAATTCAAAAAAGCACAATGGCAAATACATATAGAATCAGCAGGAAATTATGGAAATGGTTGGTTAAATTCAAACATTCAGAACATACATTTTTGATTGTGATGGCAATTATCATTGGGATTATAGGTGGATATGGTGCTATACTCTTTAGAAATGCCATTAAGTTTTTTCAATCTATTTTTTTTCAATCTTGGCATGTTGATTTGGCATACATCGAATCTTTACCTTGGTATATTAAATTATTTGCACCGGCAGTTGGAGGTTTAATCGTTGGTCCCATCATTTATTTTTTTGCACGTGAGGCCAAAGGACACGGTGTACCGGAAGTAATGGAAGCTATTATTTTAAAAGGCGGTAAGATTCGTCCACGGGTAGTTGTTGCTAAAATTATCGCTTCAGCGGTATCTATTGGTTCCGGAGGTTCAGTAGGACGGGAAGGTCCCATTGTTCAAATTGGTTCGGCAGCCGGTAGTACAATTGGACAAATATTACATGTAAGGGGGTCTGTTTTACGAACATTGGTAGCCGCCGGTGCTGCTGCCGGTATTGCCGGTACCTTTAATGCTCCCATTGCCGGAGCTATTTTTTCATTAGAAATTTTACTCGGAGATTTTGCTCTAGCCCAATTTAGTCCGATTGTAGTAGCTTCGGTTACTTCTACCGTTATATCCCGACACTATTTGGGGGACTATCCTGCTTTTATTATTCCTCCCTATAAATTAGCTAGCATTTGGGAATTTATACCTTATTCTATTTTGGGAATTTTATCAGCATTTGTAGCCATTATGTTTATCAAATCGGTATATTCTTTTGAAGATTTTTTTGAAAAAATAAATATTCCGGAATGGATAAAACCGGCCATTGGGGGTTTAATTATTGGAGCTATTGGTATTTTTATTCCTCATATTTATGGAGTAGGATACGAAACCATGGATATGGCTTTGGGTGGCAAATTAGCCTGGAGTTTTCTTTTATTATTGGTATTTGTCAAATTATTTGCTACTTCTGTTACAATTGGTTCAGGTGGTTCAGGTGGAGTGTTTGCTCCTTCTTTATTTTTGGGTGCTTCGCTAGGAGGTGCGGTTGGATTGATAGGACATGCTATTTTTCCGGAAATAGTAGTAACCCCCGGTTCTTATGCACTGGTGGGAATGGGAGCTGTGGCTGGAGCTGCCATGCACGCCCCAATGACTTCTATTTTGATACTTTTTGAATTGACCAATGATTACCGGATTATTTTACCCTTAATGACTTCTATTATTCTTAGTAGTGTGATTAAAATGCACTTTTTTGAAGATTCTATTTATTCCTTAAAACTCAAACGTAAAGGATTGCAACTTACCCAAGAAATGGAACACAATGTGATGGGTAAAATAAAAATCGCTAAATTATTTAAAACCGACTATTTAACCGTACATCAAAATACAACATTTGAAGAATTAGTGAATTTGGTTGATCACAATATTCACTTGAATTATTTTGTTGTTGATGATGACAATAAACTACAGGGAATTATTTCTCCCTATAAAATTCGTGAAATCAAATATTCTGATAAATACACTGAAGAAGAAAAGCAACATTTCAAGGCAATTGATTTGATTGTAGAAGACAAAGTGTATTTTACACCGGAAGATACGGTAGATATGGTAATGTTGATACTTAACGATCTTATCCTTGATGAAATTCCCATTGTCAATAATACCAAAGAGAAAAAAGTAATCGGATACATTTCAAAAACAGAGATTATCGAAGCCTACAATATTGAAATGATGAAAAAGAATATGATTAATTCAGTTTCCGGTTATATCGCTTCGGCGGTTAAATTTAAAAAATTGAAAATGGGAGATGGAAAAGTTTTAAGTGAAATTGAAGTTCCCGGCGAATTTATTGGAAAAAATCTGGCAGAATTGGATTTGAGACACAAATATGGAATAGAAGTTATTTTGATTAAACAAAGTTTTAATAATGAAACCAAAGAAGCCGGAAAAGTGATTGTGCCTATTCCCGAATATAAATTTGAATACGGCGATAAAATATTGGTTGTAGGAGAAGAAAAAAGCGTATCAAGATTACTTGAAAGTAATTGATTTATCAATGTTATTTATAGAAGTATAGGCTCTAAAATAAACCGTGAATTTCCGCATTGACTTTTTCTATGATAGTTCCCAAATCTTCGGGATTTTTTACAAAATCGAGATTATCTACATCGATAACCAATAATTTTCCTTTGTTATAGTGATCAATCCAGTTGTTATAGCGATTGTTCAAATTGCTTAAATAATCGATATTAATGGATTTTTCATAATCGCGTCCCCTTGAATGAATATTACGTACCAAGGTAGGTATAGAAGCTTTTAAATAGATTAATAAATCCGGAGGCGTAACGATGAGTTCCATCAGGTCAAACAAGGAAGAATAGTTGGTAAAATCGCGTTCGCTCATCAATCCCATGGCATGCAAATTCGCAGCAAAAATGAAGCGGTCTTCATAAATGGTACGGTCTTGAATAATATCTTTATTGTCTTTTTTAATCTCTAAAATTTGACGAAACCGGCTATTGAGAAAATATACTTGCAAGTGAAACGACCAGCGTTCCATATCATGGTAGAAATCTTCCAAATATGGATTTTCATCTACCGATTCGTAATGTGGTTCCATCTTAAAATGTTGAGCTAGCAAGGTGGTTAGGGTGGTTTTACCCGCTCCGATATTTCCGGCAATGGCTATATGCATGAGATTTGAGTTTTTTGGTTAAGCAAATTTACACAAATTATTTTTTCCTTTTTAACACTTAAGTCACCGGAAAATAAAAATATTTTTACTAAAAAAAACTAAGATTTATCTTTTATCTTTTAGTAAAAAAAACTTATTTTTGAGAAATTGCAGATTATCAACAAATTTAATTATGAAAAAACAATATTTACTACTCTATCTACTTCTTTTATTTATAAGTTTCAATCTTTATGCTCAACAACAAACCAATCATTTAAAATTAGCCAAATTAGCTGAGTTTTATAAAAACAAAGCTCAATTGGATAAACAACTGGCTCTATCAAAAGCCAAATTAAAAAATTGGAAAATAAAATTGAACAATCCGGACGGCAGTTATGCCGAACTTATCAGATTGGATACACAGGGCAATCCCGTTTATTACAAAACCTATAACTTGGGTGCCGGAATCACCACACGGGCCAATCAATTATATACCGGAGGAAGTTTAGGGCTTCAAATTGAAGGACAAAACATGATAATAGGTGAATGGGACGGAGGATCAGTCCGGGCTACTCACGAAGCATTGAGCGGAAGAGTAACCCAAATGGATACACCATCAAGTTCATCGGCACATTCAACTCATGTAGCCGGTACAATGATAGCCAGTGATCAAGTAGCCGGTGGCAATGCCAGAGGTATGGCCTTTCAAGCTTCGGTACATGCTTATGACTGGAATGATGATATATCGGAAATGGCAACCGCAGCCAATAACGGACTGTTGATTTCCAATCACTCCTACGGATACGGTTGGCCGGCCCAATATCAATTCGGCAAATATGATTACAATTCAGTAGCATTTGATGAAATTATGTACAATGCTCCTTATTATATAGCAGTTTGCGCTGCCGGAAATTCACGAGGTTATGGTGTAAATACAGGCGACAACGGTTATGATTTATTATCCGGTCATTCCTGTTCAAAAAATTCAATGATAGTTGCAGCTGTACATGAAGTATTAAATTATACCGGTCCCGGAAGTGTACAAATGTCCAGCTTTAGTAGTTGGGGCCCTACCGATGACGGTCGTATTAAACCGGATATCTCAGCCAAAGGAGTAAATGTTTATTCTTGTACTGATGTAAGTAATACTTCTTATGACAGTTATGACGGCACCTCTATGGCTTCACCCAGTGTTGCAGGCACCCTACTGTTATTACAACAATATTACCATCAACTCAACAACACTTACATGCGCGCTTCTTCACTCAGAGGCTTGGCTATTCATACAGCCGATGAAGCCGGTACAAGTCCCGGCCCCGATTATGCTTTCGGGTGGGGATTAATCAATGCCGAAAAGGCAGCCGAAGTAATCCGCGATAACGGACTTACCAGTTTAATCTCAGAAGAAACCTTAAACAATGGAAGCACTTATAGTATTACGGTTGAAGCGCTAGGTAATGAGCCCTTAATTGGCAGTATTTGTTGGACTGATCCTGCCGGTGCCGAAGTTACCGATACTACCGAAGATTTATACGTTAAATCCTTGGTAAATGATTTAGATATCCGGATAACGCATAACGGCGTTACTTATTATCCATGGAAATTAGATATCAATAATATGAGTGCTCCGGCTACTCATGGAGATAACGATGTTGACAATATTGAAAAAATACAAATTGACAATCCGTCAGGCAGTTATACCATTACCGTAACACACAAAGGAACACTGACTAACAATCAAAATTTTAGTCTGATTTTATCCGGTATCGCCTTTAATGATTTTTATATAACATCTAATGCATCAGATACTCAGATTATATGTTCACCTGTTACTACGACTAATTTTGATTTACACCTAACCACCATTGCCGGTTTTAACGGAAATGTAAACTTTATAACATCGGGATTACCGGCATCGGTAAATGCCAGTTTTTCACCTTCTTCTTTATCCAGTTCGGGAGATTTCCAATTAACTCTTTCCAATTTAGATAATCTGGCTCCGGGAAATTATCCGTTTATCATACATGGAACTTCAGGCACAGATGTAGTGGATTTTAATGCCACCTTGCGAATATTGGATTCCAATTTTCCTGTTCAAAACTTAAATACACCTGCCGATAATGCGCATAGTATTGCTATTAATCCTACACTGACATGGGAAACAAACAGCAATGCCGAAGAATATCAATTACAAGTAGCCGGTGATAGCTCTTTTAATAATATCATTACTGACATCACTACCTCACAAACATCTTATCCAATCAACGGATTAAATTATCACACCTCTTATTACTGGCGGGTAAAACCTAAAAACTCATGTAGTAACGGAAATTTTTCTACTATCTACACTTTTGTTACCCAGTGTCAAGAACCCCAAAATATAAGTGCTGGAAATTTACTATTGGATTCCGTAGAATTGGATTGGAATGATCCAAATGCTGCTACCCAATGGGAAATAGAAGTAGTTGAAACCGGAAGCAATCCAACCGGCTCTGGCATTATTGTCAGCGCTCATCCTTATACTTTTACAGGCTTAAATTCAGCAACGCAATACAAAGCCTACATCCGTTCTATTTGTAGCTCGGAATACAGTGCTTGGGGAGAATCCGGCACTTTTACAACTGCTAGTGATTTTTGTGCCGGCGACCATTTTTACGATTCAGGTGGCCCGTCGGGAAATTATGCAAACAATGAAAACCAAATAACCACCATTGCTCCATCTACGGGTTATAATACCGTAAGTGTAACTTTTAACAGTTTTAACTTGGAATCCGGTTTTGATTATTTACGTATTTATGACGGTAACGACCTCAATGCTCCCTTTATTGGAGAATACACAGGCTCAAATAATCCGGGGACAATAACCTCCAATAATCCCAGTGGCAGTTTAACTTTTAAGTTTACCTCTGATGGTTCTGTTACCCATAGTGGATGGGATGCCAGTGTAACTTGTTTAAACATTACTTGTCCTAATCCGGGAAATCTAAGCGTTTCAAACAAGTTACACTGGCA
>Ga0256843_1002963_pt1 | contig 12084 bp, 12 predicted proteins | sample AlvinellametaG_FD_191572 | JGI IMG/M metagenome (GOLD analysis project Ga0256843, IMG submission 191572) | Pompeii worm associated microbial communities from hydrothermal vent at the East Pacific Rise, Pacific Ocean - Alvinella | ecosystem: Host-associated > Annelida > Integument > Unclassified ... | reverse complement strand
CGCTAGATGAAGGGGCCAACAAAATAATGTAGTGCTACAAGAAGATAAATGGTGACCCCTAGGAGACTCGAACTCCTGTGGCATGGATGAAAACCATGAATCCTAACCGCTAGATGAAGGGGCCATTTACGACTTGTGGACGCAATTTTACAGACTGTGTCCTTAAATAACTCTTAACTTCGGTATAATTTAACCAAAAAAATGAGGAAAATCATGCAATTTATAAAAATACTTTTATTTTTTTTTCTTGTAGTCTCTTTCAGTGGGTGTAGACAGCCCCAATTCCAATCCGAAGAGAGTGTCTATATTATTTGGAAAACACCATCATTTCGCTATGCAGATCAGGGGTTTATTTACCGCTCACCTGAACAGATGCGTATAGAGATATATGGAAGTGGTCAGCCGTTGATGCGTTTGGAGATTAAAAAAGATCAGATTTGCTCTAGCTTTTTGCAGTGTACAAGGAAGAAAAGGTTTAATGAAATAATGTTAAACCAATGGTATCCTGAATCACTTTTAGAGGATATTTTTAGAGGAAGAATGATCTTTGGAGGTGACGGTGTTGTGAAAAAGCGTAACGGCTTTACCCAAACGATTTTTAATGGAACAAAATATCAGATCCATTATAGTGTTTTAAATAATACGGTTACTTTCCATGATACAATAAACAAAATCCAAATCAAGGTGATCAAGCAATGAAATTTGTCGGGGCACATGTAAGTGCAAGTGGAGGGGTAGAGAATGCACCGCTTAATGCTATGAAAATAGGTGCAAAAGCATTTGCACTGTTCACAAAGAATCAAAGGCAATGGGTTGCCAAACCGTTGACACAGACTTCTATCGATGCATTCAAAGCCAATCTTGAAAAAAGTGGCATTCTTCCTAAGCATGTACTGCCGCATGACTCCTATCTGATCAATCTTGGGCATCCTGAAGTGGAAAAACTTGAAAAATCACGTGAAGCGTTCATCGATGAACTGCAGCGCTGTGCGCAATTGGGATTGGACAAGCTTAACTTTCATCCCGGTTCGCATCTGGTCAAAATACCCAAACGTGATCCTCAGTATGAAGAGAAGCTGATGGAAGCGGAGCTGCACTGTCTGGATGTGATTGCAGAATCAATGAACCTTGCCATTGAGGCAACTGCCGACTTGAATGTGAAGCTGGTGATAGAGAATACAGCGGGACAAGGAAGTAACCTTGGCTATAGATTTGAACACTTGGCATATTTGATAGAGAAAGTAGAAGATAAGAGTCGTGTTGGTGTCTGTCTGGATACCTGCCATACATTTACTTCAGGATATGATCTGCGTACCAGGGAAGCATATGATGAGACGATGGAGGCATTCGGTCGCATTGTCGGTTTCGAGTATCTGATGGGAATGCATATCAATGACTCCAAGCCGCCGTTAGGTTCCAGAGTGGACAGACACCACTCTTTGGGGATGGGTGAGATTGGCTGGGATGCGTTCAGGTTCATCATGAACGATCCTCGTATGGATGATATCCCGCTGGTGCTGGAGACGATCAATGAGGAGATCTGGGCTGAGGAGATCACAGCGTTGTATGATCTGGTAGAGTAAAAATGTATTCCATTAAAATAAAGGAGGAAGAATGAAACGGTATGGTTTAAAAGTGGTATTGGTTCTGACAGGTTTGATCTTGGCAGGATGCGGAAGTGACCTGGATAAACCGCTCAATGAGAATGTTGTCGGTGGTGAGCTTGTGGTGGATCTGGATGGAAACAGTATTAAGGGCAGTTTGATCGACAGTGGGGTTCCCGGTGTTGATGAGTCTACAACAGTTTATGGCTATAAAGCATATAAAATTCCCTATACGACAACTGATGAAGAGGGAAATACAGTACATGTTTCCGGTTTAATGGTAATACCTACAGGTGTACCTGAAGGGGTAAAACAGCTTGGTTTCTCTATGGTCAGTGATTCTCACGGGACGATTTTTGCAAATAAAGAGGCACCAACAGTAATTGCATCTGTGGTGAATGCACCTGATGGAGCGCCGGTTATATTGACTTCGCTTTATGCATTTGTAACTCTTCAGGCAGACTATATCGGTTTTGGAGACTCTATCGGGCATTATCACCCGTTTATTCTTAAGCGTTCATTGGCAAATGCAACGGTTGATTTTATTCAGGCGGCGAAAGAGTTCGCAGAAAATAATAATATTCCTGTAAACGGGCAGTTATTTGTTACAGGGTACAGTGAAGGCGGCTATGCTGCAATGGCAGCACTGGAAAAGATGGAGAATGAGGGAGAGCTGGATGTTACAATGGCAGCACCAATGGCAGGACCGTATGCTGTCGATGCAATGGCTCAGGGAGTACTTTCCCAGCCAACACTCAGCGTACCTTCTTTTATGGCGGATGTTGGGTATGCCTATGCACTTGCTTATGATCATGCATTGAATGAGGTAATCAATGAACCATACGCTTCAAAGCTGCCAACACTCTTTGACGGGACAAAAACGCGTGTTGAGATCGATCCGGAACTGACAACAGTAACAACAGGGGAGAATGGATTGTTCAACCCTGTTCTGGTTACATCGTTCTTTACGGATCCAGATAATTGGTTTAAAAAAGCAGTACAGGAGAATGATGTGTTCAAATGGGCACCGCAAACTCCAGTGAAACTGATCCACTGCCAGGGTGACAGTGTGATCCCTTATGCTATTTCGAAGTTGACTGCACAGACCATGAATATGGCGGGTGCTGAGAGTGTTGACCTTGTACCGGTAGAAGCTACACTGGCGGGTATGGGACTGGGTGATGGTACTTTACTTGATCATGCAGAGTGTGGAAATGCAGCCTATGGTGTAGCGGCGTATCTATTTGCACAAAAAAGAAAAGAATTTATTGGATATTAAGAGGAAGGATAAAAGATGAAAAAGATCATAGGACTATCAGTCATGACAAGCGGTCTACTGTTGGCAGGGGCATATAAGCTTCCAGAACAGTCAGTGAACTCTATGGCACTGGGTGCTGCCTATGTCGCACATACAACACAGGCAGACACCGCCTATTTCAACCCTGCAAATATGGCATTTATGGGGGATAAACAGTATATGGATGGTGCATTGACCCTGATCCATCTGCCTGAGAACACTTACACATTGATGCCTCCCTACTCTGGACATTCAGAAGATGAAAATATTTTGGCACCGACCATACACTATGTGGCAGCACCAATGGGCAACTTTAGATGGGGAGTCAGTATGGTTGTTCCCGGTGGGTTGACAAAACGTTGGGAAACACCATACCAAAAACTCTATGCTGAAGAGTTTACTTTAAAAAATGTAGAAATCAATCCGGTGTTTTCCTATAAGGTTAATGAAAAGTTCGCTGTTGGAGGTGGTCTGCGCTTGGTTTACAGTGAAGGGGTTGTTAAAAGTGACGGAGGTGATATTGCACCACTAAAGCGGCATATGGAAGGGGATACGATTGAGTTTGGATATAACCTTGCAATGACATACCGTCCGACAGAAGACATTGCATTAGCTGTGACATATCGCTCCAATATTGACCTGGATGAAGATGGAAAAGCGAATCTCTGGTTTGGCGGAATAGGCAAACAGTATGATGCACAGGTAAGTGTACCGCTTCCAGCGGCATTGAATATTGCGATCTCCAAGACATGGGAAAAGACCTTTACTTTGGAGTTTAACTATGAAAGAACATATTGGTCAACATATGAGTATTTGGATTTTAATTATGGTCAGCCGTTACTTAATCCAATCTTGAAAGAGAAATTTGATGATCCTATTGCTAAACATTGGAAAGATACTGATACCTTTAGGATCGGAGCAACTATGGTACTAAACAAGATCACAGTGATGATGGGGTTTGCGATCGATGAGACACCGGTACCGGATAAAACGATCGGATTTGAACTGCCTGACAGTGATGCGAAAATCTTTACAATGGGATTTCGTTACCAGCAGACTGAAGCACTATCCTGGGGTATTGGTTTCCTATATGACAGTAAAGAAGCACGTTCTTTAACTCCAGGGGTTGCGGACAATGAAGTGCTGAGTCATGGTGGTACGTTTGGTGGAGGGGGTGCATACCTCACGACTATAGGAATGGCATACGAGTTCTAAGATGAATTATCCGTTCAATACTTTCTACGAAATCATTGTTAATCATGCCAAGAAACGTGGACGGAAAACAGCGCTGTTTGTTGATGATGAGAAAATATCTTACAAGGATATTCTTGAAAAAGCAGACAAGTTGGCTGTACTGCTTTCGAAGAATGGAATAAAAGCAGGAGACAAGGTTGCCCTGTTTCTACGTAATTCTCCAGAGTTTGTCTATAGTATCTTTGCGATCTCAAAACTGGGTGCAGTTATTGTTCCAATCAATACTTTCTTGAAAGAGGATGAGGTCAGCTATATTCTTGAAGACAGTGGTGCTACAGCACTTTTGGCGTCTGCTGTTCACCAAAAAGTAGTAGATGCTTCACGAGCAAAAGAACTTTGTCGTTTTATTGTGTGGGAGGAGCATCCAAATGTATTTGCAGACAATGATTTTTTGTTTGATGATATATCGGCAGTCATAGAAAATGTACCTTATCGGAAAAGAACATTGGAAGATACGGCAGTGATCATCTATACATCCGGAACCACAGGAAAACCCAAAGGGGCTATGTTGAGTTACAAAAATGTACTCTCCAATGCGGAATCAGGTCGTAGAACGATCAATGTCAAGCCTCGTGACCGTGCGATAGTGTTTCTGCCTATGTTTCACTCTTTCACTTTTTCAATTGGTGTGATTCTTCCCTTGTATGTTGGTGCCAGCATTGTCATCATCAAATCATTACAGCCTTTCTCCAACATCTTTAAGCAGACACTGATGAAACGGGTTACTCTCTTTTTCGGAATACCGGATGTCTACAATGCACTGGCTAAAGCGAAATTGCCATGGTATTTTATGTGGTTCAACCGTATCCGTGCGTTTATCTCTGGTGCCGCGGCACTTCAGCCAAAGACACTGGATGCAATGGCAAAGAAATTCAAGCGTGCTACACTGTTGGAAGGATATGGTTTGAGCGAGGCCAGTCCGGCAGTCTGTATGAACACATTTGAGAAGCAGAAGGCCGGTTCCGTAGGAACGGCACTCTACGGCTATGAAATGAAGATCGTCAATGAGAATATGGAAGAACTCCCGCGAGGGGAGATCGGTGACATCATTGTCCAGGGAGACAATGTGATGCAAGGGTACCTGAACCGCCCCGAAGCGACGGCAGAGACGATTGTCAACGGCTGGCTGTTGACAGGTGACATGGGCTATATGGATGAGGAGGGCTTTCTCTTCATTGTTGACAGGAAGAAAGACCTGATCATCTCCAAAGGGATCAATATCTATCCGCGGGAGATCGAAGAGGTGATCGACAGCTTCCCTCAGGTAAAGGCGTCTGCCGTGGTCGGTATCTTCGATGAGAAGAGCGGGGAGATACCTGTAGCCTATGTCGAACTTGAAGAGGATGTGGAGGAGCTGGACGAGGCAGGTTTGAAAAAACACCTGCGTGAACAGCTTGCCAACTACAAGCTGCCAAGACAGATCCATGTGATCGAAGAGCTGCCAAAGAATGCGACAGGAAAGGTGCTCAAACGGGTGCTTAAAGAAGAGTTGAGAAATGCATAGGGGCAGATACTCACACGCTGCTCTTCACAATTAAGGAATATTCATTAAAGCGATCATCAACGCCAAACTCATCGTCGGTACCGAGACCATTGAGGGAGAAACCCTTCTGTTTGACAAACAGATCGTTACAATTGACAGAAATGCCAACCTTGATAATGTCGAAGTGATCGATGCCAAAGGGGCCTATGTCAGCCCCGGTTTTATTGATATCCATATCCACGGCAGTGGCGGGGCGGATGTAATGGATGCAACCCCTGAAGCACTGGCGACTATCTCCAAAACACTGCTTCAGACAGGTACCACCTCTTTCCTTGCAACAACAATGACCATGGCACAGGATGAGATCATCAAGGCACTGGAGAATATCCGTAGCTGTCAGAGTGAACTGACCGGAGCACAGGTACTGGGGGTACACCTGGAAGGCCCCTTCATCAACCCTGCCAAGCATGGGGCACAGGATGAGCGGTATGTCCAGCAGCCGCACACGGAATGGGTCGAAACCTATCTGGACGTGATCCGTATGATCACACTGGCACCGGAAGTCGAAAACGGTATGGCGTTTGTGGAGCAGATGCAGCGGTCAGCAAAAAATGTAGTATTGAGCATTGGCCATTCTGAAGCGGCCTATGAAGAGAGCATGAAGGGGTTTGATGCCGGTATCTCCCATGTGACCCACCTTTTCAATGCCATGCCCGCCTATCACCATCGGGAACCTGGAGTTGTTGGTGCCTGTTTTGACCGTCCGGAGGTTACCTGTGATATCATTGCCGATCTGGTGCACACCCATCCGCACCATCTGCGTTTAAGCTATCAGATGAAAAAGGAGCAGCTGATCCTCATTACCGATGCGATGCGTGCGGGCTGTATGAGATGCGGAACGTATGATCTTGGCGGCAGGGAAGTGACGGTGTCGGAGAACAAAGCAGTACTTGCCGATGGTACATTGGCAGGCAGTGTGCTTCGGATGAACGATGCTCTGTCCCATATGGTAACCCATACGGAGATGAGTGTTCCGGAGGCGGTTTTCAGTGCAACACAGGCGCCTGCACGAAAACTGGGTCTATCCAAAGGGGAACTGAAAAGAGGGTATGATGCCGATTTGGTCATCTTTGATGAAGATTTCAGTATCATATCAACCATAGTGGCCGGAGAGGTCGTTTATTAAAGGAGTGTGAAAATGTTTGGATTGTTCAGCCGAAAAGAGAGAAAAGTACTTTCTCCTGTTGATGGTCAGGTCATCGATATCTCAGAAGTTCCCGATGAGGTTTTTTCCCAAAAGATGGTTGGGGACGGTGTTGCAGTCAAGCCAGTGGGAGACATTTTCTGTGCACCTATTGATGGGGTTGTCAGTAAAATTTTCTCTACCAACCATGCGTTCAGTATCAAAAGTGACAAGGATCTGGAGATCATGGTGCACATCGGTCTGGAGACGGTGGCTCTGGAGGGGAAAGGATTTGAACGGCTTATAAATGAAGGGGATCGGGTTAAGGCAGGTGACCCTGTGATCAAGGCAGATCTTTCCTATATTGCTGAGCATGCCAAAGATACGATCACGCCGGTTATTGTCTCTGATGAGAGTGATGTGAAAAATATTGAAAAGCAGCTGCGCATTGTCAAGCAGGGTGATGCTGTGATGGAGGTGAACTGATGGCACAACAAGCAGACAATGTTTACTATTATGTTCTGTATGCGGTCATTTTACTGGTGACGCTGATCGTACTGAGAAGTCCGAAGAAAAAGTAATACAGAAGTAATGATATTGGTATATAGTTGTATATGATGAAAATACTTTTACTGGAAGATGACCGGATACTGTGTGACTCTCTCAAAGAGTTCCTGGAATATGAAGGGTATGATGTTGATACGGCACATCGGGGGACAGATGTATATGATCTTACTTTTTCCCAAAAGTATGATCTTTATATTTTTGATGTCAATGTCCCTGATGACAATGGTTTCGATGTCTATCAGGCACTGAGGGAAGCGGGAGATACTACGCCTGTAATTTATACAACAGCACTGACCGATATCGACTCAATCTCGCATGCCTTCAAGATAGGAGCGGAAGACTATATTAAAAAACCGTTTGACCCGGAAGAGTTGGTAATTCGTATCAAGTCTCGGTATGATAAAGGTGGAAATGAGATCCACTATGGGGATATTTTCTATGATCCGGCTTCCAAGGTGATCAGAAAGGGAGATGCGCATATTGTGCTTGGAAATGTGCAACAGCAACTTTTTCATATGCTGATCACACATATGGGAGAGGTTGTGAATACATTTGCTCTGATGGAGTGTCTTGAACAGCCCAACAGCAATGCACTACGTGTCAATCTTGCTAAACTGAAATCAAAACTGGATATTGAGATTAGAAATATCAGAGGGCAGGGGTATATGCTTGAGAAGATATGAATGGGAGGCTCTCCTTAAAAGTTTTTTGATCTTTTTCTTTTTGCTGGAAGTGCTTCTAGGGCTGAATTTCTGGTATGAATTCCATGAAAAAAAACTGGAGATTCAAGATAAGATCCGTTTGGAGATGAAGCTTTGTGCTTACGAGATCGAGTGTAACGGGATGTTGACTGATTTTGTAGAGAGAAGTAAAGAGACAGAGGTAAATATTCTCCACCAGGGAAATGATACCTTTTATGGGTACTTTAAAGTACCGACAGTAGATAAGTATGTAATGAAGATCACTTATCCCAGGGAAAGATATCGGCAGTATATGGATGGGCTGAGAGCAGATATGCTTAGAAAGATTTTGTTTTACTCCCTCTTTTCTGTACTTGTTTCACTTCTTTTTGCATGGTATGCATTGACACCGCTGCGAAAAGCGCTTCATTTGAATGAAGAGTTTGTCAAAGATATTTTGCATGATCTTAATACCCCGATCAGTTCGTTGAAGATCAATTTGAAACTTTTTAAAAAAGAAGTAGGGGAAAATATAAAGATCCGGCGCATGGAGAGCAATATTGAGACGATCCTTTCTCTTCAGGAGAATTTGCAGATCTTTTTAAAGGGGATTCCCAGCCAGGTGGAAGAGTTTGAACTGGCAACGGTAATAGTAGAGCGGATCGACTATTTTAAAGTGATCTTTCCTGATATTCACTATGAAGCAGAAGTATTCTCTTTAACAATACGAAGTAACAGGGAAGCATTTATACGTATTCTTGACAATATCATCAGTAATGCAAGTAAGTATAATATTAAACAGGGAAAAGTTAGAATTTATATCAAACAGAATGTGTTATATATTGAAGATACGGGAAAGGGTATAAGGGAGCCTTCAAAAATTTTTGAACGATACTATAAAGAACAGGAAAGAGGGATCGGTATTGGGTTGCATGTAGTAAAAAAACTGTGTGACGAGCTTAATATTGTTATTCATGTTGAAAGTGAAGAGGGAAAAGGAACAATCATACAACTGGATCTTGGATCCTTGTGTGTATGAAAAAAGCCCTGAAGACCAGAGCTTTTGAGGTTAAAAACCTATAGGGTTTTCTGGTACAGTAGGAGTTTCTGGTGTATCAGGGTACTCACTTCCCTCCGGGTTTTCATCCGGATTCATCGGATTTTTTGGTTGTACCGTTCCATTTCCGTCTGACGAAGTATTGTTATCTCTCATCCCGGGTATTGATGGTACCCCTTCAGAAGGATTCATTGGTATGCCTCCACCCATACTGCTGGAGTCATTGTCATCCAGCATCTGAGGTATACCATTCTCATGTTGCATCTCTATCAGTCTGCTTTCAAAGTCAAGTCCTCTTGAGAGTGCGGCATCTTTGGCTTCATCTGCCATAGCATGTGCATCTTCTAAAGAGGTAGTCATCATCTCTTCAAGGAATGAAACCATTTCTGTTTTAATAGTATCTGGTGTCAGTTCAAGGATCAACTCCTCTAATGTTTTGGAAGGATCAGCAGATTCCATTTTGGTTGCAAGATCTGAATAGAATGCTAACGGGTTTTCAGGCATCAGTGCCTCAGCACTTTTTTGAATAGTTAAAGCTACCTGTAGAGCTTTTGTGTTGCCCTCATTTGCCATTGTCACAATATTTTCCTGCATCTCTTCAAAAGAGAGTCCCAGGATCGCTTCGGTTTTTTCTTTGGATGCTTCTGGGTCTGCAAGAGTAGATGTTTTATTGAACTGTTCGTATGTTAATGTGGTAAGTGGGGTGATGTTTTGCATACTGCTATTAAGGTCAGCAAGTAGTTTTCCTTTAAAGGCTTCTCCTGTTGCTTTATCTTCTCCTCCAACTACAAGTAATGGGTAGTTCCCCTCGATCTGCTCCTGTGTCAACTGCAATGTATAGTTTCCATTGGCATCCGTAACGGTAGATGGGTCTATAGATGTACAGTTTTCATCTCTATTGATATCAAGACAGACAGTTGCGCCTACGAGTTCAGGATCGATCGCCGTGCCGTGTACCAGGATCACTGCCGGATCTTCAGTAATATTGGCAGTAGATGTGGAACTTCCTCCTCCACAACCAACCAGACCAAAGTTTGTGATAAGTGCAATAGATGCAAAAATACTGAGCTTTCTCATTGTTTCATCCTTTTAAATTGAAATATGAATGTATTATGGCAGAGAAAAATTACCGAAGTATTACTTTAAAGTATAATTTTTATAATCAAAAGTATTACTTTTCAGATGCCTGAAGTTCCTTCATCCGTGCAAGTATTTTTGTTTTATATTTAGGATTATTATTCTTTTTATATGCAGCGATCAGCTCTTCCAGTGTCCCCTCTTTTAGAAGTTTTTCTTCTTTCATTTTTCCATAACGTTTTTTCAGAGTATTATACTGATTGTAAGAGAGTGCACTTTGGGCGTCAGAGGTAGAGAGGTAGTTTTGCAGTTCATAGTAGGATGCATCATGTAGATAGTAATGATAGAGATCTCTGGGTTTCTGCTTGGATATAACAGGTGTTTCCTGTACCGGATCGATTATACTGTTTTCTGAAGATGATATAGCTTCTTTTTGTCTGTTGATTTTCTTCTGTTTTGAAGTTGTTTTATAAAGACCCAGTTTAACTCCTATGCGGTGTAACTGTGCTTTTTGCTCTGAGGTAACAGCTTTTGCCAGATAGCGTTCAAAGTAGCTCCGGATAAAACTGTAAGGCAAGTGGGTTTTGATCCTGTTTATTTTTTTTGCATCATAGGTACGAATGGCATATTTATAACGGGCGATTAATTTACGGTAATCCTTTACATCTACACGGTAAGTCTTGATTCCTTTATAGCGTCTTAACGAGACAGAAACAACAAAACCATGTCTGGAAGGTGAGGCAAGACGGAAGCCTTTTTTCTTTAGTGCTCTCAACATAGAATAATAACCATGTTTCTTATCTGCACGGATAATTGTTGGTAAAATTGTCTGATGTGTGATATTGTAAAGTTTGTAACTTCCGGAAGGGTGAAAAAGAATTGCGATATCTCCACTTTTTTTATGATAAAAGAAAAGATATTTTTTACCATGTCGTATTGGTTTGAGATGGTCTCTCTGGAAGTAGACACGGTAGTGTGTTATATAAGAGGTTCGTTTGATAACTGAAACTTTGTTCAGTTCGGTCCAGAGCAGTAGTTCATTCATAGAACATCCGCCAAAGAGAACAGTGAACAGAACAAGAAGAATCTTTTTCATTTCGATATGTGCCTTTTCTTTATGCAGGTTGATGCCTAGTATTTTACTATAAAAAGATAAATACTATTTGTTCATATTATCAGAAAGATCACAAAAGGTGATCTTTTTTTTGAAGGAAGGTACGAATACCCTCGGCAATATGTTCCGCTTTTGCACCTAGAACAATCTGTATAGTGTGTTTGTCCGGTCGTATCACTCCTTTGGCACCCAGTGCCGTAAAATCTGAATCGTTGAGTATCTCGCTGTTGTTGACACTCATTCGCAGTCTTGTAATGCAGGCATCGGTATTGACAATATTCTCCTCTCCTCCAAGTGCCTTGATAAATGCCTGTGTGGTATTATCTGTATTTGAAGCCGTGTTCTCCTCATCGGAGAGTTCCGTTTCCAGGATCTTCAGTTTAAAAAATTTGATAGTGTAGTAGCTGACAACAAAGTAGACAAGCGCAAAGACCAGACCAAGCGGGATGATACGCAGCGGATGGGTTGAGAGTTTGTAGTTGATGACATAATCGATGAAGCCTGCGGAGAAGCCAAACCCCGCATGGATGTCGAGTGCCTGTGCTGCAGCAAGTGCAAGCCCTGTCAGTATGGCATGAACCACAAAGAGCAGCGGTGCGACAAAGAGAAAAAGAAACTCAAGCGGTTCAGTGATCCCTGTCAAAAAAGAAGTGAACGCCACCCCTGCCAAAATAGCGCCGGCTTTTTTACGGTACGCTTTGGGGGTGTTGAGGTAGATAGCATATGCCATGGCAGGCAGTCCGAACATCATCACCACATAGAAGCCTG
>Ga0256843_1002962_pt1 | contig 12087 bp, 14 predicted proteins | sample AlvinellametaG_FD_191572 | JGI IMG/M metagenome (GOLD analysis project Ga0256843, IMG submission 191572) | Pompeii worm associated microbial communities from hydrothermal vent at the East Pacific Rise, Pacific Ocean - Alvinella | ecosystem: Host-associated > Annelida > Integument > Unclassified ... | reverse complement strand
CTGGAAGGTTATAATTACCGACAGTAGGACTTGCTCCGATTAAAAACGGCGTATCGGCATTTCTGAACTCTTCAAGTTTTTTTTCAAACCCGCTTAAAAACTTTTCAAACTCTTTTGCGTAAATTAAAAACGTCTGCCCTTCTTTTGTAAGGATAACACCGTTTTTTTTACGCTCAAAAAGACTGACTCCGAGATAATCCTCAAGTATTCTGATCTGCTGAGTTACGGCCGGCTGAGATATGCCTAAAGCCTTACTCGCCTTTGAAAAACTGCTCTCTCGGTTAATAACAAGAAACGTATATATTTTATCAAGATATTTAATAACCATATCTCTCCTCATTCAAATGTTAAATTTTGTTAATGGGAATTATAACTAAAAATTATAATAATGCAAATGTTAAAAATAAATTATATTTTAAAATTGCCGCTCTTATGCTATAATAAATATAAAAAAGCGGGAAAAATGGACTTTTTAAACGAATTAAATGAAGCTCAGCGTGAAGCCGCAACGCATATTGACGGCGCACTTTTAATATTGGCGGGAGCCGGAAGCGGTAAAACAAAAACAATTACAACAAGGCTTGCATACCTTTTAAGCCTGGGAATAGACCCTGCAAACACCCTGACACTTACATTTACAAACAAAGCCGCAAGTGAAATGAGGGAAAGGGCTCTTAGAATGATAGACAATTCGGCCGCCCACCCTCCGCTTCTGAGCACGTTTCACAAATTCGGGCTTATGTTTTTAAAACTGTACATCCATTTAATAAACAGAAAAAACACATTCGTAATTATTGACGGGGACGACCAGAAAAAGATCTTAAAATCGATTTCAACCGATCTGCCGTTATCTTTTGTCAGCAAAGAAATAAGCAAATACAAAAACTCGTTTTTAAATGCGGATGAGGTTTTTTCACTTGCAAAAGACTCAACATACAAAAAATTAGCCCACATTTACGACAAATACCAAAAATACCTTCTTGAAAACAACCTAGTGGATTTTGACGACCTTCTGCTTTTGACATATACCATATTAAACGAAAACGATGATTTATGCAGGGAAATCTCTGAAAAATACCAATATATAATGGTGGACGAATACCAGGACACCAACGAAATACAACTTCTTCTGCTTAAAAAACTGTGCCGCACGCACAATAATATCTGCGTTGTGGGAGACGATGACCAGTCTATTTACGGATTCAGGGGAGCAAACCATAAAAACATCTTAAATTTTGAAAAAGATTTTGATGCCAAAGTTATAAAACTCGAAACAAACTACCGCTCTACAAACCAGATTTTAAACGCGGCTAATTCACTTATCAGTTTTAACAAAATGCGTTACGATAAAAAACTCCGCTCCGCCCAGGGTGACGGCAAAGAGATCGAACTGCTCTCAAACTACAACGAAATGGCCGAAGCAGAAGCCATTGCCAAAAGAATCAAAAACTTAATCGACAGAGGTGTAAACCCTAAAGAAATAGCCGTGCTTTACAGAATCAACGCCCTTTCACGTTCAATAGAAGACGGCCTTAGAACATACGGCATTACATATAAATTAGTAGGCGGTATGAGATTCTATGAAAGGGAAGAGATAAAAGATCTGATCAGTTATTTAAGGGTGTTTGTAAACCCTAATGACGACTATTCGTTCAAACGAATAATAAACAAACCCAAAAGAGGAATAGGAAAAACCACTATTTTAAAGCTCGAAGAAGCCAAAGGCAGTAAATCTTTCCTTGAATTTATAAAAGAGGATGATTTATCGTTTTTAAGCAAAAAAGCCGCCAAAACACTTAAAGATCTTGAAAAAACAATAGAGTTTTTAAGCTCGCTTCCGATTGAAGAACTGCCGGAAGCCATTGAAAAAACACTGGAGCTTAGTACAAGCTACAAAGACGAAGACAAAAGAAGAAACGTAGAAGAGTTCTACGGTATGATGCATGAAAGAAAAGATCTGAATTTAAGGGAATTTTTAAACGAACTTTCACTTGAGAGCGACCAGGATAAAATCACAGATGAAATGATAAACGTAATGACAATCCATGCAAGCAAAGGGCTTGAATTCGAACATCTTTTTGTAATAGGTATGGAAGAAGGGTTTTTCCCTCTTAACGAAGCAGACATAGAAGAAGAAAGACGTCTTGCGTATGTAGCCATTACAAGGGCGAAAAAAGAACTCACCCTTTCATATGTTGAAAGCAGATATATAAGAGGACAAAGAAGCAGGGTTTCAAAAAGTAGATTCCTGACAGAAGCAGGACTTATAAAAGGCGAGCGGGTCAACCTCAAAGAAGCACCAAGCGGCGGAATGTTTAAAGTCGGAGGACTTGTAAAACACAAAGTATTTGGGACAGGAAGAATTCTCGGCATCAATAAAGCCGGAAACAAAACAAAACTTAAAATCGACTTCGGTCACAATATAAGGGAAATTTTAAGCGATTTTGTGGAAAAAGCGTAATCCAACGGCAAATGGAAAATGTTACAATGGAGAATGAAGAATTGAGAATGGAGAATTGTAAAAATATACTGTTTGTAGCAAACAAGCCGATGTTTGTAAGTTCAAACAAGTTTTTAAACCAACTGAAAAGAAAATACGGAATTAAAAAAATGGGGTTTTCGGGAACGCTTGATCCGTTTGCATGCGGGTGTCTTATAATTGCGAGCGGACAGTATACCAGACTCTTCAGATTTCTTAAAAAAACTCCCAAAACATATATAGCCACGCTGATGCTCGGGGCATACTCCCCTTCCCTTGATATAGAAAAAATTGAAAACATCACTCAGGTTGATCCTTTTGAAAAAGATCTGATTATTAACACATTAAAAGAGTTCTTAGGAAAACAAAAGCAGCTCCCACCCAAATACAGTGCTAAAAGAATAAACGGCCAAAGGGCCTACAATTTAATTGAGAATGCAGAATTGAGAACTGAAAATATATCTCAAAACGTATATTTGGAAAAAGAAATTGATATAGAGATATTTGATATAGAGCTTATAAATTACTCTCATCCTTTTATTACGTTTAAAGCAAGTGTCAGCGAAGGTACCTACATAAGAAGCCTCGGTTTTGACATAGCAAAAAAGTTAGGGGTTGAGGGAGCACTTACATATCTTGAAAGGGTTAATGAAGGCAAGTTCCATTATGAGTGTGAAAAACTTTTAAATCCTACAGAATACCTTGATTTAGACGAAAACTTTTATCTCGGAGAGATTGAAAATCTTATTTTAGGCAGAAAATTAAATATTGATGATTTTAAAATTAAAAAAAACGGCCAATATTATGTAAAATTCGACAAATATTTTGCTATTATAGAAATAGATAATGAAAACGTATCATATATTTTAAACAGGATTGAACTATGTTAGTAATATCAAGGAAGATTAACGAAAAAATAAAAATCGGTGACGATATAGAAATTACCGTTATTGCGATTGACAAAAACCAGGTAAAAATAGGCATAGACGCGCCTAAAGACATTACGATTTTAAGAAGCGAACTTGTTGAACAAATCACGGAAGAAAATAAAAAAGCCGCTAAAGAAGTGGATCTTGAAACAATTAAAAATATTTCTGATATATTTAAAGGTAATGAATGAAAATAAAGGCACATGCAAAAGTCAATATTTTTTTAAAAATAGTTGGTCATGACGGATTTTACCATTTGATAAAATCGAGGTTTATGAAAGTAAAAGATCTTTATGATGAAATTGAAATAGTCGAGTCGGATAAGTTCAACATCGTAGGCGACATAAACTGCGCCCTCAGAGAAAACAGCGTATTTAAAGCATATGTCGAACTCACTCAGGAATACCCGGACATCAAACCTTGGTTTATCGGCAAAGAGATAAGAATACACAAAAAAATCCCCGAAATGGCCGGTCTTGGAGGGGGTAGCAGTGATGCGGCTGCATTTTTAAGGCTTGTAAACGAAAAAAGCGGACTTAATCTCCCTAAAGAAGAACTTGTAAAAATAGGAAACAAAATAGGAAGTGACGTTGCGTTTTTTATATACGATTACGACAGCGCAAACGTATACGGCAGAGGTGATATTGTAGAAAAATATGATGAAGATCTTTTGGATATAGAGGTTTTCACTCCTCCTATTGAGTGTTCAACTCCTGATGTATACAGAACATATAAAGAGAGGTTTTTTAATCCGAAAGATACGGATTTTGATAAAAAAGATTCACTGGAACTTTTAAACAATCATTCACCTGCTGAATTAAACGATCTTTTCCAACCTGCACTCAGTATTTATCCCGATTTATATAAATATATGGATAAAGGGTTTTTCACAGGAAGCGGAAGCAGCTTTTTTAAAGTCAAATAAAAAGCGGCTTATTGTACCGCTTTAAATTTTCCTAATTTATTCACAACTGTATATCCGGCTTTCATCCAACCTACCATACCGCCTTTTAGTACATATACATGTTTAAATCCGTATTGTTTTACAAGTTTTGCGCCTGCAAGTGTCGCACGTCCACCTGTTTTACAAATTACAACATATGTTATGTATTGTTTGGTTTTAAATACCCGACTGCCGCTTTTACATCAACTAAACCTCTTGGAATTTTCTCAAGTTCAATCCAGTCAACAGTACCGGCTGCAGTTTCAGCAGGTTCTCTTACATCTAAAACAGTAAAATCTTTATCTTCATCCATCCATTTTTTTAATACTTTTGGCGTGATAAATTTTACATATTTCGCATTAGCTTTAACTTCAGCTTTGAATATACTCGCCATTGGTCCTGATAGTGCAAAAGCACTTGTAGCAAGCATTGCTCCAAGCCCTAAAGAAATAATTAGTCTTTTCATTTTTTCTCCTTTGAATGAGTGTTCATTTAATAAACAGGTGAATTATAATTCATTTATTATTAATTTGTCAATAATATATGTTTAATTTTCTTATTATAAGTTAAAATTATATTAATGATTATTTAATCTTATACTTATATACTTCCTTTGATTTCAAAGGAGGTAACAATGAAACGAAGTTTAGAATATTTCCCTGTCCAGCTCTTTGCTGTTATTATGGGACTCTCAGGTCTGACCATTGCTTTTGCAAAAGCGTGGCACTTTTTATATTTGGATTCATTTGAAAATATATATAAAACATTGCTCTTTTTAAATACTGTACTGTTTTTCGGTGTGTTTATCACTTATATTATCAAATGGATAAAACACCCTCAAGCGGTACAAAAAGAGTTTAACCACCCTATAAAAAGCTCGTTTGCCGCAGCTATATCAATCAGTTTTTTACTCGTTTCAATCGCTTACTACGATTACGCACCGAGCGTATCGATAGTATTTTGGTGGATTGGAGCACCTCTACATCTATTTTTTACTTACAAAGTTATGAAATTTTGGATTGAACACAAATTTGAAGTCGGACACATTAACCCGGCGTGGTTTATACCTATTGTAGGTAACGTTCTAATTCCGGTTGTTGGAATTGATGCACAGCCTGAGATGGTAAATATTTTCTTTTACGCAATAGGAATATTTTTCTGGCTTGTACTGTTTACAATCGTTATTTACAGAATGATTTTTCACAACCCTTTAGGAAAAAGACTCCTGCCGACATTCTTTATTTTAATAGCACCGCCGGCAGTCGGATTTATCAGTTATTTCAGAATAACATTCGGACTTATTGACACCGACAGTCTGTTTTTATACTTTATCGCTTTGTTTATTTTTGTACTGCTTTTAACAATGATTAAGCAGTTTATTAAGCTGCAGTTTTTTATTTCATGGTGGGCATACACATTCCCTATGGCTGCACTCACAATTGCGACCATTCTTATGGATTCGGCCTATAATAATAACCTAACCTATTACGGGTCTATTTTTTTACTGAGTGTTACAACACTGCTTGTGGCTTTTGTAGCATATAAAACATTTATCGCAGTTAAAAATCAAAAAATCTGTATACCTGAGGAGGAATAAATGAATAAAAGAAGTTTTTTAGGCGGATTAATTATAGGTTTAGTAATAGCACTGTTTGCTGTACCTTTATTCTTTAAATTTTCAGCGCAAAATATGCTTTTTAAACAAGTTGTAAGCCCGTATTCGTTTGAAAAAACTGTAAATTTAATTACAAATAGAATTTCAAACACACCCGGATGGCATGTGGTAACGGTAATAAACCAGGAAGAAGAGATTAAAAAATACGGTGGACCTGATGTCGGAAAAGTTGCGATCATTAAATTCTGCAACGCAAAATACGCCGGTAAAATGCTAAGTGACGACGATACGAAATTTATGGCTGTTAAAATGCCTTTAAGTATAGCTGTTTATGAAGATTCAAAAGGCGTTGTTAAGATTTCTTTAATGAACGGATATCTTCTTACAAGAATGCTCAGCGGAACAAAAGAAGCGAAAATCATGGAAAACGTTGTAAGGGATATTCAGCATGTATTAGGATTCGTTCATTTCAGATATTCTATCTTTTAAGCCTTTTTTTGGCTTACGCTTTAAAATTAAAGGTTTCTTTTTTTTCAGATTTTTCACTGTTGAATTTTTGAAGGTTTTTTATTTTTTGCATCTCTTTTGAGAGTCTGTTTTTTTCATCAACCAAAATATCCATTGCCTGTTTTAAATAGGCCTGTATTTCCACAGCCTCGTCAAGAGATTCAAAAACAGGCTGCATCTGAACAACCTGCTCCAATTTTTTAAGATCTCTGTTTATTACTGCGATTTTCAGTTCGTTTATATAACTTTTCAAACTACGCCTTTAGTTGATTCCTGTTTCTTCTTTCCACGCTTCAATCAAACCTTTTAAAACCCTGATTACGTCATCAAGGTATTTCGGTTCGTTTTCAAGGTTTGCTTTTGCAAGCAGTTCAAGCTGATACGCATACAGTCCGTTAAGGTAATACGCTATATCACCGCCTTTTTCAAAATCGAGGGAATTTAAAAGCTCGATAAAAATATTTGAAGTTTTAATAATATATTTTACTTTATCTTCAATATTTCCTTCATTGATGGCTTTTTTTGCAAAGTTTGCAAATCTTAAAGCCCCCTCATAAAGCATAAGTACAAGTTTTTCGGGTCTGTCGATATTTACATTCATCTGGTTATAACTGTTAAGCGCTTTATTATACGTCATTTACCGTCCTTTATTTTTTTGCCGCTATGGCTTGGTCAATTGTCTGTTGGATAATCTGGCTTTGAACATTGAATTTATTTATCATTTCATCATAAGCCGCAAACTGTTTTGCCATTATTTCATATTTTGTTTCAAGATATTTATTCATAGCATCTATTCTATCCTGGTATCTGTCTTCTTCGTCTTTAATTTCCCTGTCAAGCAGATTAAGATTAGAATTGTCTCCCGTTATGCTTGTTTCAAAATCAGTTTTAAGTCTTGTAAACATACTTCCAAACAGTCTGTTTGTAAGATCCGAATCTTTATTATACGCTTCTTTGAATTTTTCTTCATCAAAGCTGATCATTCCCGTTTTATCCATACTGAATCCCACATCAGCAGCGGTAAATACACTGTTAATTGTAAATTCGTTTCCGTTAAAATCACGTGAAGTGGTTTTATTAGACATCACAACACCGAATATGTCGTTACTGAATCTGCTGCTGAGCATTGTAAAATCACTGTCTCCCTGGAAAAGTCCGACATTACCGGTATCTTTGTCAAAAGCTGTAAGACTCTGCAGGTTTGAAATCATAGCATTGTAATCCGCTACGAATTTTTTAATTGCATCTACCATGTCATCAACATTTGATGTAATCGATACGCTTGACTCACCTTCACTTTCAAGGTTGATAGTAACTCCCGTGATCAAGTCTTCAACACTGTTTGAAGCCCTTTGAACCTCAACTCCGTTATAATCAAAAACTGCGTCCTGTGCAGTTTGAAGTCTGTTTGCATTTGTAAAATCGGTGTTGTCGTTAAAAGCCGTGGTAAGACCGGTATCGTCAATCGAAATATCACCTATCGCCTGAATATCAAAGTTAATAGCGCCGGTATCGCTGTTAAACGATGCGTTCACTTTCAATGAATTACCTTCGCTGTCTTTTAATTCACCGTTGTTTAGCGCATCTATAAAATCACTAACAGTTGTACCGTCCGCCACATTCATAGAATATTCGGTTCCGTTTACTGTTATTTTAAAAGTCTGGTCACTTCCGCTGTTGTTTACAAGATCCGTATCGGAAGAATATACGGCAGATGTATAATTCGTTGCGTTTAAACCTAAATCGTCAAGCCCTGAGTAATTAAATTGAATATAATTATCTTCCCCGGTATTATCAGCTTTTAGTACGAGTTTATAAGGATTGTCTCCTATTCCTGTATCTATAATGGACGCCGTTATACCTGCGTTTGCGTTATTAATGGCTTCTTTTAAATCTTCAAGCGTTCCTCCGGCTTTGAGCGTAAACGTCGTAACAACTCCGCCGACACCGATAGAAAGTGTCTGATCGCTTCCGCTGTTGTTTACAATACTGTCCATTGCGGCAAAACCGTTTGACTGATATACGTCATTTTCCGCAAGCTGTTTTACATTAATATCGAATGTCTGAGGCTCCACCCCGTCGTTTGCCGTTACACTAACGCTGCTACCGTTTACGTTGGTGGTTACTTTTGCAAACAAAGTACCGTCTGCAAGGTCTAAAATATCAGTTTTTACGGTTGATCCTATTGTGATAAACTGTGAAAGTGCACTCTCTTTTTTCTTTAAAAGATCCAATTTATCTTCAAGGGGTTTAACCATTGCATCTTCATCGGCTTTTTTTAATTTATCGATTAAATCGTAGTTTAAAACTCCACTTCCTATACCGAGTGAAGAAAGTGTACCCATATCTGCCATGTTTTATCCTTTTTTATCGAATAGTAATCCTACTATTTCTCTCATTTTTTCCATAAGTCTCAGTGCTTCATCACTTGGAAATTTCCTGATTACTATATCTTTTTTCGTATCTACCACTTCAACGGTAAGTTCCTCTATTTTATCGTTAAATCTGAATTTTAACGATGTATTCAGAGGATTCAGTGCTTTATTAAGCTCTTCTGTTATTTTTCTCAGTTCGTCTTTTAGTTTCTGTTTGTCTTTAGAATCCGCTATATCGTTCGTTTTATTCTGCTCGTTCGAGAGCTTGTTGATTTTTTCAACCTGCGTCTGTTTTACGTTATTGTTGTTCGTAATAGTATCTAAATTTTGCGATTTTTGCGTTACGTTTTTTATATTGCTAAAAACGTCCATTTTAAACCCCTTTTTTAATCTGCATAAATATCGTCAATAATATTAAAAAGTTTAATTTTTTGATAGAATTCTTAAAACAATTTTTTAAAGCGCACCGTTTAACGGTAAAATAATTTATATCATATATAATTCAAAAGGTTTTAAATGCAGTATAAGGTTGTTTGCGACTCGCCTCTTTTACAGTACACGCTTGAATATTTCCTTAAAGACAATTTAAGCAGTAACGGTATAATTATAACAGACAATCCGGACATAGACGGAATATTAATAGGCAGAGACATAAAAAAACCGTTTACAAAAACATCACTCTATATGCAGCTTGAAAAAAAACAGCCTGTAATTAAAGAAGAAACAATAGAAGAGAAATTAGACAAAGCGCTTGAAAAATTCAGAGAAGAATTATTAGAAATATTAAAGGATTACGATGGAAAAAAGTAATATCAAAATCATAGGCGGGAAATACAGAGGGAAAAAACTCTATATGGGTAACAAAGAAGTTACAAGAAGCACGAAAAACATACTAAAAGAGAGCGTGTTTAACACACTTCAGTGGGAAGTACCGGACTCTACATGGGTTGAAATGTTCAGCGGTGTGGGAAGTATAGGGCTTGAAGCGATAAGCAGAGGGGCAAAAAAGGCTTACTTTTTAGAAAAAGACCCTGAAGCCGCAAGGGTTCTTAAAAAAAATATCGACTCAATGGAACCGGAAAAATGCGAAATCATCTTAGGTGACAGTTTTGAAACGGTTTGGGATGTAATCGAAAAACTAAAAAGAGACAAAGACAGGGCGTTTTTCTATTTCGATCCCCCTTTTGCGATTAGGGACGGGTATGAAGACATATATGAAAAAGTACAGCATCTGATAAAACAGCTTCCTAAAAACAATGTTGAAAAGATACTTATCGAGCACCAAAGCGATTATGATTTTCCTGAAGAACTTGGACTTTACAAAAAAGTAAAAACAAGAAAATTCGGAAAAAGCTCCGTAACATATTACGAATAAAAGGAAAAAAATGAAAAAACTACTCTTTATCCCCCTGATCGGATTCGCCCTGTTTACGGGATGTACATCTTCAAACGAACCCGTTAAAACATTAAGTTACAAAAGCATAGATCTTTTAGACAAATACGGCGTAAGCGAAAGCGCTCTTATGAAAACAGACGACGGTTATATTTTTGTAATTCCGGATCCCAACGGAGCTGCAATTTACAAACTCGATAAAAAATACAACCTCGTATGGAAAAAAATCACCCCTGTATTACTTGACCCTATAAAATCGGAAATTAAAAACAACAAACTGTATATTTTAGGATACGATCAGAAAAAAAACAGGGTTGTTCTTTTAACATACGACCTTAGCGGCAAACTTTTAAGCAAAAAATATTTCGGCAAAGAGTACAACCTTGCAAGGGATTTCGCAATCATCAATAACACTACATATGTTGCGGTAACTCAATATACACCTAATAACAATTCTGATATCGTAATTTACGGAGGAAAAACCGAAATAACCGTTTCAACGCCTTATATGGACGACGTAAAATACATAAAACCGTACCAAAAAGGACTTCTTGTCATAGGTACGACTCAAAGCGACAGCGAAAACGTTATAATCGCATACAAATCGCTCGACAACAAAACCGTATGGGCTAAAACAATCGACCTCGGAATGGATGAAAAACCGCTTGAAGTGTCAATCGACAATAACGAAATAAAACTAAAAGTACTCTCAACTGACAACATGGGTGCTGAAAAAGAAGTAACGTTTGTAATAGATCAAAACGGAAACGTTAAAAGCGTGAAAAAAGGTGTGGAATTTAAACAGCTGCCTATGAAGTATAGGACGTAAATGAGTTCGAAAAAAGAGTTTTTTTCAAATAACTTTTCCTCTTTTATTGCCGAAAATAAAGAGTTCTTCAGCAAATACAAAAAGCATTTTATCAAGACCTTTATTGAATACGTCTCAAAACTCTCACAGCAAAGGTTTAAAACAACAAACGAAGAAATAGAATCGTTTTATGAGTCTTTGTTTATCAAGCCTCTTTTTACAAAAGACAAAGTAAACCCGTCAAAAGAACTTGCTCTTATTTACAAACTAAACGATTATGATATAGACTCAACATACATCCTAAACAAACTTTTTTTAATCCTAAGCAACAATTACATAAAATTTCTGATTAAAGAAAAAAATGCGATCTCAAAACTAAAAACAATGACTTTCCTTCTTGATTTTTATATTAAATACATTGAATTCCACAAAGATCTTGAAGAAGACACAACCACCAAAATCCCTGATGAAATTAAAAAGATCTACATAAACAAACAGCAGCTGAGTCTTTTTACCATTTACAAAGGTATACCGATCGCACATAAAACACACATCATTTCAATAGACGAAAAAGAAGGCATCGTTAAGGTCAGCGCAAACAGCTATCAGATCGTTGCGGCTAAATTCCACAAAGAGGTGTTTTTACTTGAAAACGACAAAGAATACAGTTTCAGAGCGAACATCCAGCATTGCGTGGTTCATAAAAAACAGATGTATTTAAACAATATAGAAAAAGTGCAAAGAAACGCACCTAAAAGAGGCTTTATAAGAGTACAGCCAAAAGAAAAAATAGAAGTACTGCTAAAAAACGAAAATTTAAAACTTCTAACCGAGCTGTACGACATTTCATTAAGGGGTGCATGTGTCCTCGGCAAAAATTCAGAGCTGAAAGTATCGGATATTATTACGATCGAATTTATTTTAAACCTTGAAAAACCTTATCTGATAAAAACACAGGGTGAAATAAAATCAATTACCAAACTCGATTCGAAAACATACAGATACCATATCCATTTCGAGCTGCCTACGCATTACGAA